>Ga0209654_1000162_pt1 | contig 69889 bp, 64 predicted proteins | sample SaaInl1SG_22_DNA_FD_184646 | JGI IMG/M metagenome (GOLD analysis project Ga0209654, IMG submission 184646) | Marine microbial communities from expanding oxygen minimum zones in the Saanich Inlet - ESP_161SG_22_DNA (SPAdes) (version 2) | ecosystem: Environmental > Aquatic > Marine > Intertidal... | reverse complement strand
TTAATCCTTTTCTTCCTTCTGTCAATTCAAACTCGACACTGTCGCCTTCTTCGATTTGGTCAACCAAACCTGTTACGTGTACGAAGTACTCTGTGTTTGACTCGTCGTCTTTAATAAAGCCAAATCCTTTGTCATTATTAAAGAACTTTACTGTTCCTTGATTCATAATATAATTTAAAGTGCAAATGTCGACTAATTAATTAAGCGCCCGACATAATTTTCTAAGTTATTTGTTTTTAGGGTGTTTCGTGCACAAAATAAATTATCAGCTTCCTTCTCTGATGTGTGACCATTAGGTAAGTATATTTGTGCTCAAGACAGTGAGGGCCATTAGCTCAGTTGGTTTAGAGCGCTGCCTTGACAGGGCAGAGGTCACTGGTTCGAATCCAGTATGGCTCACAAACAAAAAGCCGGACACCGAAAGGTGCCCGGCTTTTTTCATAGAACCAAGCGGAAGCTTGCTTCCAGCTTGGTTCTATGAAAAAAGACGCAGTGCAGCGCCAGCTGCCTACGGCTTTTGTTTGGGTACAAGGGCCCCGTTTTGGTTCTTTTGCCGAAAGGCAAAAAATCCAGCGGAAGCTTGCTTCCAGCTTGGTTCTATGAAAAAAGACGCAGTGCAGCGCCAGCTGCCTACGGCTTTTGTTTGGGTACAAGAGCCCCGTTTTGGTTCTTTTGCTGAAAGGCAAAAAATCCAGCGGAAGCTTGCTTCCAGCTTGGTTCTATGAAAAAGGACGCAGTGCAGCGCCAGCTGCCTACGGCTTTTGTTTGGGTACAAGGGCCCCGTTTTGGTTCTTTTGCCGAAAGGCAAAAAATCCAGCGGAAGCTTGCTTCCAGCTTGGTTCTATGAAAAAAGACGCAGTGCAGCGCCAGCTGCCTACGGCTTTTGTTTGGGTACAAGAGCCCCGTTTTGGTTCTTTTGCTGAAAGGCAAAAAATCCAGTGGGTTTGTACTAACTTCATGGCATGAGTAAGATTATTCACGCCATTTCAGGTCCTAGAAACATCAGCACGGCTGTGATGTACAGTTTTGCCCAACGACCGGGCTGTGCAGTATTCGACGAACCCATGTACGGTAAGTTTCTTCAAACGAATGGATTAAATCATCCGGGGCGTGATGAAACACAAAGTAAGTGGCCCACGGATTTAGCGGATATCGCGGATGCAGTTCAAAAACTGGCCACTAAAAACGATGAGGTGTATCTAAAGAACATGGCGCATCATATGGTAAATGAACCTTGGGATTGGGCCGAGCAGAGTGCCTTTATTTTCTGGATCCGTCACCCGCGCAAGGTGGTTCAAAGTTTTGCAAAGGTCATTCCGGATGTTACTTCTGAGGATATTGGCCTTGTTCAGCAATGGCAGCAATGGCAGGAGATTCAGCACTTTCCAGGAGCTAAAATCATAATCGATTCCGACGAAATGTTGGCAGATCCTGCTGCAACACTCCCTAAGATTTGTGCTGCGTTGGGACTGCCTTGGCACGCGGAAATGCTGTCGTGGCCTGCGGGTTCTAAATCATACGACGGCCCTTGGGCCAAACATTGGTATACTAATGTCCATGAATCCACTGGGTTTGGACCGCCGAAGGCGTTGCCGGAGGCTTTGACGCCGGAGCTAGAAAAAGTGGTTGAGGCGGCTTTGCCTGCGTACCTTTTATTATTTACAAACCGATTTAAAATTTAGTTATGCTACAACAATTCGACCCTAGAAATAAAAACATTAAGGTATGGGTAGGCCACAGGTTAGTGGACCGTTCGGATGCAAAAGTTTCGGTATTCGACAGCTCCGTTCAAGGCGGTGATGCGGTTTGGGAAGGCATGCGCGTCTATGAAAATGGGGTGTTTTGTTTAGAGCGCCATTTGGACCGACTCGAGGATTCTGCTCGGGCCATGGCATTTGAATCCATTCCAACACGTGCCAGCGTAAAATCGGCCATTAAGGCGACACTAGAAGCCAATGGCATGACTAAAGACACCCATATTCGATTGACATTAACGCGCGGTGAAAAGATTACTTCGGGCATGGATCCGAGATTGAATCAGAGCGGTCCTACATTGATCGTGCTTGCGGAATGGAAACCGCCCGTTTACGATAACGAAAAGGGGATTCGCATCATGACCAGTGCTATTCGTCGCAACAGCCCCATGCATGTCGATTCTAAGATTCACCATAATAACTTAATTAACAATATTCTTGCGAAAATTCAAGCCAATCATGCTGGCGTAGATTCCGCTTTGATGCTGGATAATCTTGGGTTCATTTCAGAGATGAACGGTACGAATATTTTCATGGTCAAAAACGGAGTCTTGCTTACGCCGACAGCCGACGCTTGTTTGCATGGAATTACACGAGGTTTGGTCATGGAATTAGCGCTAGCGAACGGATTGACTGTTGAGGAACGCAATATTTCTTTGACAGAGTTGTATGCTGCGGATGAGGCTTTTGGAACAGGTTCTATGGGCGAATTGACGCCGATTGTTGAAGTTGATGGACGGCACATTGTAAATCGGTCACAGTCGAACATTACGACCCGCTTGATACATTGGTTTAAAGACGCGCATGAAAAGTTAAGTACGCCGTTGGCTAATTTGTAACTTCGAATCCCACTCACAACCTGCATATTCTATGAAATTGGTCCGCCTTCTGATTGCATTCGCATTTCTAGCATTAAGTTTTCCGCTTCATGCACAATCCAATCCTGTTTTGAAGGGTTGCATTGCCAATCTACCCGATTCTGTAACCGCTGTTAAAATTGCATACCTGCGTGGTAAAGGTCTGGCAGTTAAGCAAGAAGTTCCGGTAAGTGCTGCAACCGGTTGCTTTGAGGCAGAATGGACTCAGGAGGAACGCGGTATTTTTGTGCTGTACATCGATGGTATGCATACGTTTGATTTAGTAATTTCAAATGGAACGCTGGAAATTACTGCGGACTACAATGCGCTCGATGAAGTCCAACTCCAAGGTCCTGGAATCATCGAATTTCAAGCATTCAAATCCCTCGTGGGTGGTGTTTCAGGTGCGCAGCCTTCAGAAGCAGTTGTTCGCACATTTTTATTAGGTATTAAGGATGATGCATTGCGCGAATTTCTAATGCCTCAATTGATCCCTTTAAATCCAGATACCAACGTGTACTGGCTGCGTAGTCATTTTTGGGACTACACTAATTTGAATTCAGCAAACACCTTTATCAACCCCTTCTTCGAGAAAAATAGAACGCTTTATTTCGACCAAGTATTGGGACACAACCCGGATACCGTTATATACCATTTGGAAAAGCTTTTCTCAGCGCCCATGAATGAACAGATCAGAAAAGTACTTATCAGTTCGGCGACGTATCACTATGAGACCTCGAAGTTTATGGGTGAAGATGAGGTGTTTGTTTGGTTGGTTAACCAATTTTATGTTAACGGCTATGTGGACTGGGTCTCGAAAAATGATTTGGCAAAAATCCGCGAGAAGGCTGAGGGACTCTCTACGGAACTCATAGGAAACCCTGCTCCAGATTTTGCCTTTGATACACAGGACAACGGACGCATGAAATTATCGGAGGTACAGAGTCCCATCACCATTTTGTATTTCTGGGACAGTGAATGTGGACATTGCCGTAAAGAAACACCGCGTCTGAAAGAGTTTTACGACGAATACAAAGACAAAGGCGTTGAAATTGTCGCACTTACGCTTGAGAATGAATTTACAGGATGGAAAAAGTACATTCAGGAGAACGATCTAGATTGGATTAACGGATACGAATCGGACTTTGAACGGCCGAATTTCCTTTGGTATTACTACATACCTACTACGCCTAAAAAGTTAGTCTTGGGACCGGATAAGACTATTATCGCAAAAAACCTGGACGTTGAGACGACGTTGCGAACGTTTATTGACGATTATTTGGCGGGCAAGGTCAAATAAAAAAGGCGCCCATTGGGCGCCTTTTTTATGGAATTACATCCAATTATTTTTCGGTTCCCGCTCCGGCAGGCTTGCTACAGCAGCTTTTATTCTCGCCAGCAGCGGCAGTTTGCTTAGGCTTGTCTGCACATGATGCACTCGCCGTAGTTTTTTCTGAGCAACAGGATTTCTTTGCTACCACGGCCGTTTCTTTGTTGTCTGCACAAGCCTTGTCGTCGCCGGCTTTCTCCGAACAGCAAGATTTTTTCTCGGTCTTTGCCATGGCACCGTGATCGCATTGCTCTGTACAAACGTGCTTAGATTCAGTGTTTTGCGGCTTTTCTTGTGCAAAGGCAACTACTGAAAACAGCGCCAACACTGCGGTGAATAGGGTTTTTTTCATCTTTTTTAAATTTTGTTGATGGAAGTTAATGAATTCCCGCGTTTTACGCCTTGTTTGCTCATATAAGTTCTTATTTTTGCGAGGAAACCAAAAGAAAGAAAATGAAAAAGGTATTTGTATTGGCTTTGGCAGCCGCTTTGTCTTTGACAAGCTGTGTGAGCAAGCAAAAATACTTTGAGCTAGAGACGTTACAGAACACTACAGCTGACAAATTGAGTAATGCAAAAATGGAATTGGCCGCAGCACTTGCCGCTAAGGATGCTCAAGCGCAGCAGTTGGCCGAACTAAAGGCAGATAAGAACAACTTAGCAAAACAAATGGGCGATCTTACCGCGATGAGTGCAACAAATGCTCAGAACATGGAGAAAACGCTTGAGAGCATCAACGAGAAGGAATTGTCTATTACGCGTCTTCAAGATGCAATGAACCGCAAGGATAGTGTAACATTCGCTTTGGTGACTTCGTTGAAAGGCGCCTTAGGCGATATGAACGATGAAGATGTACAAATCAGCGTTGAAAAAGGTGTAGTGTATGTTAATTTGAGTGATAAGTTGATGTTCCGTCCAGGTTCAGATTACGTAAGCAAAGACGCTAAGAATGTTCTTGGTAAGGTTGCTAAAATCATGAACGCTAAGCCGGGTCTAGAGATTTTGGTTGAAGGTCACACGGATACTGATCCTATCGCATCGGAATGTGTAAAAGACAACTGGGAGCTTTCAGTACGTCGTGCAACTAACATTGTTCGTATTCTTCAGAACGAACACGGTATTGCTGCAGAGCGCATGACTGCTGCCGGTCGCGGTGAATATATTCCAGTTGCATCTAACGACACACGTGAAGGTCGCGCTGCGAACCGTCGTACTCGTATCGTAGTTCTTCCAAGACTGGATGAATTCAATAAAATGATTACAGAAGGTTTGAAATAAACCTACACCATTATATATGAGAGCCCGTTGCGAAAGTGACGGGCTTTTTTATTTTACAGCATCGAGCACTGCGTCACAATTGATGCTAAAAGTGCAGATTATTTGCTTTAAATAGATTCAACGGAAGTCGTTATTATAAATTTTAGACATCTTTACGATGAATTTAAAACACCCTGTTATGTTGGACTATTTTTACATGGGCGGACCATTATTCATGGGCATGCTCACTCTGATATTTATTGTGCTCGTTGTTGCAGCGGTTTTGAAAAAAGGCGTGAAAGAAATAGGGCTTTTGGCACTTGCTATTGGCTTCTTGGGCCAGTTCATTGGTCTCTTCGGGGCTTTTGAAGCCATAGAATCCATGGGAGGAGTCAGTCAGTCTCTACTCGCTGGCGGCTTGAAAGTCAGCAGTATTACCTCCATTTATGGCTTACTTATCTACATAATCAGCCTAATTATTCAGGTTGTTCAACGCTTCTTGAAATAATCTAGACTTGCCGAGCCGCGCAGCGCGGGGCACGTGCGAGGATGGCAAAAAAAAGGCGGCCCATCGGGCCGCCTTTTTTATGAAGGGCAAATTATTTTTACGGGCATTCCACGCGCAGTACTTTCAGGTATGCCCCTGCACCGGATATGGTGGAGTCTACAATACCTGCATCGAGACACGTATCTTCAACGGTCAATGCAGAACTGTTTAGTTGGTAATCAAAGCCGTCCCAAGTGTAGTTATCTTCGTAAAGATCACAATCGCAAAAGGCATTGCCACAAGAGGCGAGAAGTAGGCCAAATCCGGCCAAGAGCAGAAATTTTTTCATTATGGTTTTGTGTTTTGTCGTGACAATTTAGCCAAAAAATCACGCTTACCCAATCCTTACAGCCTATTCCACAAAACTATTGGGTGCATAAGGAAGTCCGCTGCGTTCAGCAACACGGTCTACTACATCCGTAATGTGCACCTTTTGAAACGACGTTCCTGCCTCTACTCCAAAGCCCATCATAAGGAAGGGGACATGGGTATCGTAAGTGTAGCCGGTGCCATGAGTAGAGCCGTAGGGGCCGTAGAAAATGGAATTGGGTTGCAGTTGGAAAATAAGATCCCCTCCAAAGCGACTTTGGTAACCTTCATGAAGTTTCGAGGCAAGTGCTTCCGAACCTGGACGACGAATTTCATCTGCGGTATACACGTGAACAAAAGGATCCATCTGCTCTGTAATTTTTGCTATTTCCAAGGTGTAGGGTTTCGCCCAATCGTTCAAATAGATGTGGTGGTTTATGATTTTGGCCACGGCATTCTCCATATTTACCTGAACATCCAGTTCATTGACAATACGATCGTTGAGTTGAGTAAGCACATCTGCATTGGCATAATTTCGAACGCCGTATCCGCCGTCAGCAAGGTGGTTCGGATTCTCACTAGCGCCGTGGTCTGCCGTCAGGTATAGAATGTAATTCCCCTTACCTACTTTTTTATCCAGCGTACGAATGAATTGCCCCAGTTGGGCATCTAGCTTCAAATACATATCATGCACTTCCCTGGATCGCACCCCCCATGTATGACCGGCATAATCTGTAGAGGAAAAACTTACGCCCAAAAAATCGGTGTATTCGTCTTGACCAAGGTCTTCTTCGTTGAGAATAAGTTCGGCCATTTCTAAAACCAATTCATTTCCAATGGGGGTGTTTTTTAGCATGCTTAGCCCCTTTAATTGGACCATGGCTTCGAGATTGTAAGGGAAGCTTGAACTCCCCTCGTTGTATTTGGGCTCATAGGGATTTTCGTCCTCAAGACTATTGGTATACTTGCGGGTGGCCATCTCTAATTTCCATCCTCTCTTCATCAAGACCATAGCGTTCTCCTTGCTGTTGTATTTATCTACATAACCAGGAAGCTCGTCGGTATAATAACTGCTAGTTACGAAATGCATTCCGCCATCGAGCCAATAGGCACCATCGGCAAAATGACCTCCGGGAAAAATAGCACCGCGGTCTTTTACACTTACCCCAAAGCTTTTCCCTTGGTTATTTGTGTGCAGTTTAATTCCGTCGCTAAAAGTCAAAGCACGAAGATTTTTAGGCGATCGCTTGCTGCTGCTCTCGACGGTTCCTACCGGAGTAACAGCGGTATCCTCCGCACAATACATTTCGTAATTGCTACGGCCGTCTAACCAATCGTTTGCTACAATCCCGTGGTACTTCGGCGTAGTACCTGTCGAAATACTGGCATGACCTGGACCTGTATAGGTGGGGATATAATTGTAGTGGGTATTTGCATAATTAAACCCGCTGTCTAGGAGGATACGAAAACCTCCATCACGGGCAAATTGCTCATTGAAGCGGATGAGATATTCTGCACGCATTTGGTCAACGACGACTTGTACGACCAATTTTGGTTGCGCCCACAGGCCACTAAATACACTGCTGATTAGGATTGCCCCAATTGCTCCTCTAAACCTTCTTTTTTGATGTTGCATGCTTCCCATTCTTCCATTTTGGCTGAAAGTGCAGCCTTTTTATGTTCATATTGAGGATAAAAATCCGGATCTCCCATTAACTCTTTACAGGCCTCAGGATCTGCGAGCTGCAGGTCCCAACGCCCAATAATTTCCTCCAATTCTTCTATGGTTTGTTCTATGGTTTCTAAGTTACGCGTTTCACTGCGTAATTCCTTTTCAAATTGCTTTCGCTCGTTGTACGTAAGTCCGTCCTCTGCAGGAACGTTTTTCTTCTCTTTCTGCTTCTTCGCTTTGGCCGATTTTGCCTCGACTTCGCGCATCGATTCCATTTTTCGGTATTCGAGGTAATATTCAATACCGCCCAACAGTGTTTTTACGTTTTGGTCCCTGAATTCGATGGTTTTTGTCACCAAACCCTCCAAAAAATCGCGGTCGTGACTCACAACCAGCAATGTTCCTTCGAAACTCTGTAAACTATTTTTCAAGACATCTTTGCTGTTCATATCCAAATGGTTCGTGGGCTCATCCATCACCAAAAAGTTGATGGGCTTAAGCAACAGCTTGCAAAGCGCTAATCGTCCTCGTTCACCACCGCTGAGGACTTTGACTTTCTTCTCAACATCCTCACCGCGGAACATAAACGATCCCAGCATACTGCGGGCATGCTTCCTCATTTCTTCAGGGGAGGCGTCCTCTATAGTTTGGAGTGCGGTCTTATCTCCATCCAGCTCGTCGGCCTGGTCTTGTGCAAAATAGCCGACCATCACATTGTGACCCAATTCTAAGGTCCCCTCTGAAGAAATCTCCTTCAATAGGGCTTTGACGAGCGTACTCTTGCCTTGTCCGTTCTGCCCGACAAAGGCCACACGATCACCGCGTTCAATTTCTAAATCGACACCTTTCAACACCAATTTATCCCCATAGGTCTTGCCAACACCTTCCGCCTTAGCTACAACCTTACCACTTCTAGGTGCGGGTAAGAACCGGAAATGCATGGTAGAGGAATCTTCTTGATCGACCTCTATGCGTTCCATTCGATCCAATTTCTTGATTAAACTTTGGGCAAATGAAGCTTTGCTTGCCTTTGCTCTGAATCGTTCAATCAATTCTTCGGTTTGTTTTATCTCACGTTCTTGATTTTTGGCAGTTGCCAACTGTTTCTCACGTAAGTCCGCTCTCAAAGTCAAATAGCGTGTATAAGGGGCGTTAAAGTCATAGATTTTCCCCAACATCACTTCAATCGTTCGGTTGGTCACATGATCTAGGAAGGTTCTATCGTGACTCACTACCAAAAGGGTTTGACTGCTTTCACTCAGGTGCTGTTCGAGCCACATAATACTCTCAATGTCAAGGTGGTTTGTGGGCTCATCAAGCAATAGTAGGTCGGGCTTTTGAAGCAGAAGACGGGCCAATTCTGCCCGCATACGCCAACCGCCTGAAAAAGTATGTAGCGCATTATCAAAAACTTCTGGCTCAAAACCGAGCCCTTTCAGCACTAATTCAATATCAGCATCCAAACTATCGCCGCCTAGTAAGCCAAAGCGTTCACTTAGTTCACTTAATTCGTCGATCAAGGCACTGTACGAATCACTTTCATAGTCGGTCCGAACTTCAAAGGCCTTATTGATCTCTTCAATCCGATCATTAATCCTAGAAATTTCGTCGAATGCACTGCGCGCAATGTCCATGATGCTTTTGTCCATGTCCATTTTTAAGTCTTGCCTCAAGAACCCAATCCGAGTTTCCTTGGCTTTACTCATCGCGCCACCGTCTAGTGAATAATCGCCGGCTATAAGCTTAAGCAGTGTGGATTTCCCCGCGCCATTGCGTCCCACTAAACCTATACGGTCCCCTGGATTTATTTGAAAACTTATTTCATCGAATATGGCGCGGCCACCGAAGAATAGAGATGCTTTGTTGAGTGCTAAAATCATTGTGACAAAAGTATCAAATGACCACGCGACAACACCTAATTTAGCCCTGCATTTCAGAATAAATCCAAATGTTAAAAGGAACCAAACTTTACGCCATTACAAAATCTAAGTGTCCGCGCTGTATGGAAGGCAACATCTACCCGAATCGCAATCCTTATAACCTCAAGCGCTTCACTGAAATCAATGAACGTTGCAGCGCGTGTAACCAGAATTTCGAGCCCGAACCGAACTTCTACTACGGTGCTATGTACGTTAGTTACGGCTATACAGTAGCCCTCTTCGTCGCTGTATACGTCGTCTTTAGCTTTTGGATGGGTTGGAGCATGTGGCCTACCATTACGGCGCTGGGCGTTATACTAATGCTCTTAGGACCTTTACTTTTTAGAGTTGCCCGCACCACTTGGCTCTCACTTTTCGTTCATTTCGACAATACGGCCATTGAAAATTGGAAAAAGACGTTAAAGGAAAAAAAATAGAACAGCACTAAAGAAATAGCGAAAGCTTTGGACGGCTAAGGGTAAACTACTTCACCATACGTGCAGGTAGACATTCTTCGAGTAGTGGTGATCCATACATGAAATGTTCTACTAGATGCTGTGCTAAATACGGTGTCATCAAAACGGCACGACTGCCCATACCGTTAAATACCCAAACATTTTTTTCCTTAGGATGCGGACCAATAAGGGGTCGGCGGTCTTTAACTGCTGGTCTAATTCCCGCTTTATGACCTATTGTTCTAAAAGAACCGTCCCATACTTTCTGAACATGATCCTCAAGTTCCTGGCGCTTCAGCGTCGAAGGTCCTTCCTCGAATCCGTCCCAAGCATAGGTTGCGCCTACAAGCGCTCGGTTACCACCTTCACCTATCATGAAGTGTCCTTGATGAATGCATTCTTTGCCTAGATCATGCGCTAGTTCAACTTTAATGACTTCTCCTTTGACCGCTGAAAATCCGGTAACCTCTAATTTGCTTTCACCTAATGCTGATTGGGCCCCCTCGCAAGAAATGATCGCATGGGCACCCAGTTCGCCGTATTTCACACCATCGCCATGGGCTTCTAATCTGTCCCAATCAAATTCCTCTTCACTGAAATGCTCTCCTTGTTTTAATTTCCCTCTTACTGCATCAAGCATTTTAGAAACATGCACTCGACCGGTTTGTTGCATTAATCCGGAGCCGTGTGCAGCGATGATGTATTCCGGTATGTCAGAGATGGCCTCGTTAAGATAGGGGGAGAAGGAGGGGTGATCGGAATGCTCGACCCACTGATTTTGCTCGCCGGCATTATGGAAAACTCGTCGGATAGGCAGCGGTTCGTAGAACTTTTGATTGGTCCAATTTTCCATAGCTGGATATACAGCTTGCAGGGACTCAATCATCGCATCCGCATTCCAAACCTTCTTCATCCGTTTTAAAACGATCGGGTTCCATAGTCCAGACGCGACAATAGAACTTTTATTGGCCTGAGGTACATCAAAAACATGGACACTTGCACCATACTTCATTAAAGTATAGGTCAACACGGAACCGGATATGCCACCGCCAACAACGATATAGTCTACGTATTTCATAAAATAAAAACTCCCGCTACAAAGGTAGCAGGAGTTTTAATGTTTTTTGTGTCATTGGATCAGACTAGAAGGTCCACATGTCGTGCTCCTTGTTTCTTAGATCCTCTTTAATGGCTGCAGCTTCAAGTAACTGATTCATAGCACTGTTACGCTTGTAGTCTGCGATAGTACGGTCGTAGACATTATCCATTTTCGTAATTACAGCATTGAATTTACGTAAGTGCATGATCTGGTCAAAGGTCAAACGCTGGTTGTTGTTTTTCTCGTTATACGCCACAGAAGTTGCCATAGCATAGCGAGCGTCTGGGAACCAAATCCAAAATGGATTGTACGTCAATGAAGGATTTCTAGGATCTCTTACTTCTGGGGAAATTCCTATAATTCTATTCTTAAGCTCACCTCGTTGTTTATCGAAGTACCAATCACTTTTCAAATGGTACGCAATAACACTGTTTGCTTTGATGGTTATCGTATCAATGTACGCAGGAGGTCCAAATGGATCATTTGGATCCGGTATGCTATCGTACTGCTCGATTTGCTTTCTTACTTCCTCCACAGTTAAAGGAAGTTCAAAGCGGTCATCACGGAATATTTCAGTGATTGTATTCTCAACTAGAATTCCATCTAAGAGTACATTCCACAAAGCTTTACGATCCGGCATTGGCTTGATAGGATAGTACAATGAAAGATTGATCTTTTCACGCAGATCAATTCTTTCCCAGTGACGCTCCGACCAAAGCATGTCGTCTTGGCGTAAATGAGGATAAGGAACTACACGGTTATTTTTGAAGTGCTTAGTCGTCTCAGGAATGATACCATCGTCTGAGGGATCAAGTACTTGCGCATGCAGAGTTCCTCCTGAAAAGGCAAAGCAACTGAGCGCGCACAAAAAGAGTTTGAAATTAGTCATAATTAGTTCAAATCAAATATCATAGAATTGACCTTAGGTTTTAAGCCCTTATCAGTCGTAGCCTTGATGTTTCTAATCACTACTGAAACACCTGGTTTAGCTTTATCTAGCGCCGATTTAGCATCACTTGTAAGTCTATTGCCTCTACATGGAATAGGCGCATATGGAGGAATAACAATTTCAAAGCTTAAGACTTTGAGGTCCAGCTCAAAATCAAAGTCTTTAAATTCAGCATTTATCGTATTGTTTTTAATGAAGCTTCCGCTTCTAACACCCTCAGAAAAACCGAGAATAGTTCCGTTGGCATCAGGTAGATTTTTAACACGAAACTCTTTCTTTCCCATGGATTTTACTTTCCCTTCAGCGTCACGAACACCGACGGATATTTGCATAGTACCCCCTGAGTTTCTGGTGACATCAGCAGTGTAATTTTGACCAGTTTTTTTGACACCTGGACCGTTCACTACTATATTGGCCGGATCAACGCCAGGAACAGAAATTTCCAGTGGGTTATCTACACCACGGTAAAGAACGTTCATTTTGGTTGGAGAGATAACTACACTAGGAGGGGCTACGTTGTACGATTCCGAAATATCATATTCTTTCGTTTCGCCGTTAGCTTCTAACAATATTTTACCGTTCCACTCGATGGTTCCTGTGCGGTTGGCAGGGAACTTGATAGTAGCAACACCGCCACTCACGTTCTCTGGATCGAGCGCCTCACCGTTGATTAAGAATTCTGGGTCTTTTGTATCATCAAAGGCGGCGAGAAAAATTTCAGCTTCATATTCATCACCTTGAGTAACGTATGTCGACTTTGGCATAACTACGGCACGTACACCGGTAACTTTAATATCCGCAGCATCAATATTTTCGTGTAAGAAACCTATGACGTTTGCTTCTGCCGTACGAATATCGCTTTGCATACTGGTGAGGAAGGTCATCACAGAAATAAGCGGGTAGTGCTCAAATTTAGATTTTTCCCAACTTTCTGCCGCACCATCGTGCATGCGGTCGCTCAGGTCAAAAGAATTTTTGATTGCAGACGCCAATGATTGGTTATCTGCAGCTTCTGATATTAAGAAATCTCTGAATTCTGCCATATCAGCTTTTAACTCGCTACCGCGCTGTTCTACCAGAAAGTAGTTAGCTGCGGCTTCGCGGTCGTCCATCTTTTTAGGCTTACCAGGTACCTCTTCGTCTTCACCACCACCGCGCTCAATGAGCTCAGCTTTCATAGTTTCAATCGAATTGTAAAGTTCGTCGGATTTAGCCTTTACCGCAAGTGCCTTATCTCTCCAAGGTCCCGCTTTTACTTCGTTTTCGTCTGCTGCTCGTCTGAACGCTGCGTATAGAGAAGCGTTCTGATCTTCTACAGTTTCAATGGATGCTTCTTGACCAATCATTACCTCATAGAACGCATCCATGACCTCACGCGAAACGTTGAGGGCCAAAAGTGCGGTCAACACGAGATACATCATGTTGATCATTTTCTGACGTGGTGATAAATTTCCTCCTGCCATGTTATTCTGTTTGTTTAGGGTTAGTTAATGGGATAGTGGTTGTGAGTTATCCAATTATTTACCCATAGCGGTGAGCATTCCACCGTATACACTATTCAAGGTTTCGAGGTTGCCTTTCAAGTTTTGAATTTGAGATGCAAGGCCTTCAGCGTTGGCTGAAGCTCCGCCTAATTTCTCCATTACGTCGTTTTGACGCTCAACTTGAGCTGTAGTATTCTCAAGCTGTACTGCATACAAAGCGTTCAAATTTTCCATGTTCGATGCAGCATTGTTCAATTGCTCGCTATACGCAGCTGTAGCACCAGCGGCGTCAACAGTGCCCGATAATGAGCCTGCCGTCTCGCTTAATGAGCGCATGCCTTCTCCGAGACGTTCTATCAGTGCAGAATCGATACCACCGTCTTGTAACGCAGTATCCAATTGATCTACAACGCTCAATGAACGCTCAGCACCTTCGCTAGTAGCTAGTTCAGGATAAACTAATGACCAATCGTAGTCAGTAGCTGGCTTCTCGAAGGCTGAGAAAAAGAAAATAACTGCTTCTGTTCCAAGACCAACAACAAGCATGTAGTTGGCACCTTCCCAGTGCATGATTTTAAAAAGTGCTCCTAGAATTACGACAGCTGCACCAATACCGTACAATTTTGCCATGAAGTTCTTAAATCTCTTACCGTTTACATCAATTAGTGCCATAATTCAAAAGTTGTTGTTGTGAGTATATTAGTGATAGGGTTGTATTAAAAGTCTTTGAGGTCACGCCCGATAAAGCTTTGAACGGTACGGAAACCGATGTAGCTTTTGGCAGTATCCTGGTATTCGTAATCTCTTGCGCCGAGCTGCATGAAATACGCTACATCTTTCCATGAACCGCCGCGAATAACTTTACGCTTCATAGTTTCGTTTTCATCGTCGAAAGCATTGTACTGGAATTCAGGAGCAACATCACTCGCGAAAGCGTACGACTGAACGTCGAAGGCTGTAGAAGTCCATTCACTAACGTTACCTGACATGCAGTATAGATTGTAACCGTTAGGCGAATACGCAGTCGTTTTAACTGGATAGAATCCACCATCTGCAGTCAAGTTACCACGATTAGGTTTAAAGTTAGCGAGGTAACAACCAGAGCTGTTAGTAGCGTAAGGACCACCCCATGGGAATGTGGTCAATTCTTCACCTCCGCGTGCGGCATATTCCCATTCTGCTTCTGTAGGAAGACGGAAATCGTGTTCGATGAGTTCACCTGCACGCTTGAGATAATCTCTACGGTACTTGCTTCTCCAGTTGGCAAAAGCACGAGCTTGTCTCCAGCTTACACCCACTACAGGGTATTCGTCATAAGCCGGGTGCCAGAAATACTTATCGTGCATTGGCTCGTTGAAGCTGTAGGTGAAGTCGTGAATCCAAACCAAAGTATCTGGGTAAACGTTAATGGTTTCCTTTTCAAAGAAAGATGCACGATCACTCTCTGCTTGCGTATCTTTAATATAATCGCGGTAGCCGAATAGTTCACCGTCACCGTCTTGGTCTTTGTAATCAAATTCAACACGGTTGACTTTGCTGGCTGCTTTTTGCTTGTTGATCCAGAAGAAGGTGTAATTCAACTGACGTGTATCTAGATGACGGTAGCCCAACCACTGTTCTTCAGGAGCGAGGTACATACTTTCGATAACCTCAGTATATTCTGCAGAAGGGTAACGGTCTTTATCCCACTCGAGGTATGGATCCCAATCCAATCGACGCATCATGCTATCTGGATAGTTAAGCGCTACGTATTCTTGGAAGAACGTTGGATCTTCCATTTCTGCTAAGTCTGTGTATTCAAAGTCTTCAACCAAGCCTTCTGCGAGACGTGTGCGTGAGATTGAATCACGTACCCAACGCACGAACTGACGGTATTCGTTATTCGTGACCTCAGTTTGGTCCATGTAGAAAGACGGCACACTAACCACCTTCGCGGGTGCAGTGTAGGAATAAGGAACGTCTTCGTCGTGGTTGCCCATTGTGAATGATCCTTGCGGTATGTACACCATACCATAGGGTTCGCTAGGGTACCAGGTAGGACGGTCTTGAACACCGACCAATTCGCCGTGATCACTACCGCCACATGAGGCGAGAAGTGCGATTGACGCCATCCCTAAGAGGAACTTTTTCATAATCTATGTATTTCTACTTTATTCTTTTTTAAGCAAGCCGCTATATTACAAAAATATAGGGTTTCTGTAACTACCTTTTTCTTTAGGCGGTATTTCTATTGTAAAACAGTAACTCATCATAATCTCATGGGAGCCACTGCTTGAGTTTGCAAGCGATGATGTGGTAAGATCATATGAATAGGTTGCACGCAAATCTTTTGAGATTTGATAACCAGCCATAACTGCTAGGGCATCATATACACGATAAGTAACGCCTCCCCAAATCTGATTATTGTATGTAGCGGCTGCGTTTATGTCTAGTTGAGTGGTAACAAGATCTGTTTTTACCATAGCTGCAGGCTGTAGAACAATACCGTTCCCTAAGTCAAGATTGTAGCCTCCCATAAAGTAATAGTGGCGTTGGCCACGTATTTGTGCATTGGCACTTCCTCCAGTGGCATTCAGTATATCTTTAGTCTCAAGTAAACGTGTGCTGCTTAAACCTGCATACCAACTTTCTTGCTGGTAATAGGCACCAAATGACAAATCTGTGGCCATTGAGCTGCTGCCTAGGGCAACAAGCGAAGGGTCGTTCATGGTTTGCGGAGGTGCCCATACGCCTGACGTAATGTTTTTGTTTCTGAAGTCGGCGCGGATTCCTAAGCCTAAAGTTCCTCCGGCAAGGTCCATTTGGTACCCATAACCCACACCAACGGTGATGTCTTGAAAATAGCCAATCATGTCGTTCGTGAAATTCAGTGCTAAACCACCGTGCAAGAAATTCAAAGGAATATTAGAAGAAAAGTTCTGAGTGGTTGGGGCATTATCAAAGCCAACCCACTGAGAGCGGTGTGCGGCGGAAAGGCAAATGGCATCTCCAGCACCAGTAACTCCTGGATTGTAGAAGATTTTGTTGTTTGCAAACTGCGTAAACTGCACGTCTTGCTGCGCCCAAAGGGCTGAACTGCAGACTATTGCAAACAGGGCGATGAGGGTTTTTTTCATGTGGTCTTGCGCAAACATGTTTTGTGTTGCCGCTAAAGATAGAAAAATTCCGGTGTGAACAACACTTTTATGGGTTAGTTATCACGCTTTTTGCTGCGCTTTCCACCACCGTGCAGGTATTTTGCCGTTCAAAGCCTCGGTGTAATCTTCATAGTCACAAGGTGCTAGGGTAGTGCGAATCGAATCCGGTCCGCCTTTTGGAATTTCTATCCACCACCGGCCGCTTGCAGGGCTTTTGTAGAATTGAACCTCATCCTCAGCATCGACGAGAACGGTATATTTTTCATAATTGGCCCGGGATCCGATGGGGAAATCACCGAAGCGCAGAGAAACGCCTTCGAAAAAGTACCACAAAGCGTGGGCGCAGAGGTGAGCGCTTTGTCCATTGCGGTCGAGGCGCGGATTGTATTCGAAAAGTCCCAATTGAGTGAGACGATCGCTCATTCCTGCATATCGTGTGATGGCGCATAAATCTTCGCCGCTTAAACCGTGAGGTGAAGTATAGAAAGTCCCTGGGTTATAGCTCTGGCGAACCGCGCTTAGATCGATACTTACAAGGTCAGCGTCGCGCAAAAACGGTTCGGTTCGGGAGATTTGATTTTGGATGTGCCCTAATCGGACCGCCTCGAAAAAAAGTTTGTCGATGAGCGCAATCTCTTCCGGGCTATTGAAATACGTCTGGTAGCCAAGGTTGGTGAAGTTGTATAGGTTATGAGGTTCTTGAAGGACGAGGTGAGAGACATAACTCTGGTGGTCCAGGTCTCGACCTTCCGAGCCTACATCAAGTCGCGCATCAACACTGACGATATTTACAGTCTGCTCCAAGGAGTCGTAGCCACGATAATTCGCGTACGTAAGTTCCTGAGAACCACCTATAGTGATCAAGACGATCTGACGCTGGAGCATTTCCTGAGCGATCTCCTTCAATAAAAGCAAGGTATCCGTATGACGTTCACCCTTGTAAAGGTTACCGAGATCGGCAATGCCAAAGTCCCATTTCCCCTTGTACAGCTGGTAGAGGTAGGGGCGAATAGTATCCGCCGCGCCGTCACATCCTACGTTGCGGTAGGCTCTACGATCTTCTTGTACCCCAATGATGGCGACTTTGATGCCGTCGAGATCGGGGAGACCCTCCATTTCAGTGTGGCGACGAATACTTCGTCCCAATTGATTGGCGTCTAATACGGGAAGTGTATCGATAACACTTTCAGGGACAGGGCTGAGATGTTCCACGGGCAAATCATTTACCCGACCAATTTAGAACCTTATTTGCGCTTTGCCCGACGCTTTGTGGGGCCTGCTTTGATAAGTTCTTCACAAGCGGCACGGTCCAATGTTTCAGGATCGGTGTCTTTTGGAATTTTAAAATTCTTGCCGCCAGATTTTATGTAAGGCCCGTAACGTCCTTTGAGAACTTGGATTAAGGGCTCTTCAGTAAATTCAGCAATGGTGTTGTTTGCTGCGCCGGCTTCTTTTTCCTCAATCACCGCGATGGCTTTCTCAAGACTCACCGTTTCAGGCGCATCATCGGTTAGGCTGTAAAATTTCTTATTCCACATGACGTAAGGGCCGTAGCGTCCCACGTTTGCTTTTACTTCGAGCTCTTTGTAGTCGCCCACAGTGCGTGGAAGTACTTCCTTGCGCAAAGCCATTTCCAAAGTGGCATCATAAAAACCAACCCCGGGAGGGAGTTTTTTGAAACGCGGTTTGGTTTCTTCATCGCCATCGCCGAATTGGAAAACAAATCCATAGCGGGCGAGCTTTACGTAAACCGGCTCACCGGTACCCGGCTCTTCCCCTAGAACACGACTTGCGCGGGCATTCTCAGGTGCATTTTCGATGAGTGGGTGGAATTCACCATAGAACTCTTTGATGCTGTCTTGCCAGCCAATTTCCCCTGCTGCTACCGTATCAAAGTTGGCTTCTGCCTTTGCCGTGAACTGGTAGTCCATGATCAAGCCGTAGTGTTCGATCAAAAAGTCCGTTACTACTCTACCAATGTCTGTTGGGAACAATTTATTCTTGTCTGCACCATACGTTTCCGTATCTACACGAGCAGATACGCCAGCAGCCGTTGCGCTTAACACATGGTAATCGCGCTGGTTGCCTTCGAGACTGTCCTTGAGGACATAATTGCGTTTTTGAATGGTAGAAATGGTTGGGGCATAGGTCGACGGTCGGCCAATTCCTAATTCCTCCAATTTTTTTACCAGCGAAGCTTCAGTGTAACGCGGGGTGTGCTTGGTAAAGCGTTCCGTAGCTGTTATTTCCTGAGAAGTTAAGGTGCTTCCTTCATTTACTGCTGGTAATTGACCGTCCAACTCATCAGTACTTTCATCATCCGTTCCTTCTTGGTAAACCCGGATGAAACCGTCAAACTTTATCACCTGTCCACGCGCCGTAAAACGCTGGGCATCTGGGTGTCCTTGATTAAACAGCTTGATGGTGGTGTTTTCTAGTTTCGCATCGGCCATTTGAGAGGCAATAGTACGCTTGTAGATGAGGTCGTACAGCTTCTTTTGGCGGTCGTCACCTCCAGCAATGTTTTTCGCAAAATTGGTTGGACGAATGGCTTCGTGCGCTTCCTGCGCGCCTTTATTCTTTGTAGTGAATTTACGCACTTGGTGGTATTCACTGCCATAGCTGTGCTCTACTTGAGCGGCAATGCCTGCGATGGCGTCGTTGCTCAAATTGAAGCTGTCCGTTCTCATGTAAGTGATGTGCCCTGCCTCATATAAACGCTGTGCAAGGGTCATGGTTTGACTCACGCTGTAGCCCAATTTTCTGCTGGCCTCTTGTTGCAAGGTTGACGTAGTAAAAGGTGCCGCTGGACTGCGCTTTCCTGGGCGCATTTCAACACTTTCTACCTCGTACGTAGCGCCAACACATCCCTCGAGGAAAGATTTTGCTTCTTCTTGCGTCTTAAAATTGGTACTTACATCTGCCTTGAAGCTGATTTTTCCATCACTGAAAATACCGCTGACTTTATAGCTTGAGGTCACCTCGTGGCCTTCTATTTCTCTTTCTTTTTCAACGATTAAACGTACGGCCACACTCTGAACGCGCCCGGCGCTTAAGCCGCGCTGGATGCTTTTCCAAAGCACGGGACTTAGTTCATAACCCACGAGTCGGTCAAGAACACGACGCGCTTGTTGTGCATCAACCAATTCCTTATTGATTTTGCGTGGGTTTTCTACCGCACGTAGGATGGCGGTTTTCGTAATCTCGTTAAAAACAATACGTTCGGTATTCTCGTCTTTTAGTCCTAAGCTCTCGTACAGGTGCCAAGCAATGGCTTCTCCCTCACGATCCTCATCCGAAGCCAGCCAAACCTTGTCTACTTTTTTCGCTGCAGCTTTTAGTTCTTTAACCAAAGAAGTCTTGTCTTTCGAAACGCAGTATTCCGGTTGGAAGTTGTTTTCGATGTCAATAGCCATTCCTTTGTCGCACAAATCGCGAATGTGCCCATAAGAGGACAGGACTTGGAAATCGGCGCCTAGGTACTTCTGGATGGTCTTTGCCTTTGCAGGTGACTCAACGATTACGAGATTCTTTGCCATAGGATGCGGGGTGCATTTTAATTATTGCCGCAAAGTAAAGGCTAAAAATCGGCAACTTTCAAGCCCACTTATAAAGGAGTTGTTTTCTGGCCTTCGGTATTACTACGTAATAGATTTTTTAAAATCGGACAAATTGTCAGCATTGCTTGTATCTTTGTACCGACGCAAAAGAAAGTAAAGTTTTGAGCGGTTATAATTATGGAAGCAAAAACAAAGCGCGCAAGCGGAAGGGGTCTCTATGCCGAGGGCGATAAGAACCCGCACGAACACGACGGTACGGTCTTAGAGACTAAAAACCCGACGGGCACAAAGAAGCTCTATATAGAGTCGTACGGTTGCCAAATGAATTTTTCTGACAGTGAGATTGTTGCCTCAGTCCTAGGAAAGGAAGGCTACACCACCACGCAAAATTCCGAAGAAGCGGATTTGGTGTTACTGAATACATGTTCCATCCGGGATAAAGCGGAGCAAACCGTTCGCAACCGACTCAACCATTTTAACAACCACAAGAAAAAGAACCCTGATATGAAAATCGGGGTGCTTGGTTGTATGGCAGAGCGGGTAAAAGGCAAACTGCTGGAAGAGGAAAAATTGGTTGATCTTGTGGTAGGTCCTGATGCGTATCGCGATTTACCTAACCTTTTGCAAGAATTGGACGGAGGAAGAAAAGCCGTGAATGTTATTCTGAGCAAGGAGGAGACTTACGACGACATCGAACCGGTTCGTTTGGGTGGTAATGGCGTGAGTGCCTTTGTTTCTATAACACGCGGTTGTGATAATATGTGTACGTTTTGTGTGGTTCCTTTTACTAGAGGTCGCGAGCGATCACGTAACCCGCAGACTATTGTAGACGAAGTATTGGATTTATCAAAACGCGGGTACAAGGAAATCACCCTGCTGGGCCAAAACGTCGACAGTTATCTATGGTACGGTGGCGGTTTGAAAAAAGATTACGAGAAGGCATCTGACTTGGCTAAGGCAAGCGCCGTTCACTTCGCTGATCTGATGTCCATGGTTGCAGAAGCCGTTCCACACATGCGAATTCGCTTCTCCACGTCAAACCCGCAGGATATGCGTGATGACGTGCTAGAGACCATTGCGAAATACAAAAACATTTGTAATTACATTCATTTACCAGTTCAGTCTGGGTCGTCGCGCATCCTAGAATTAATGAACCGCGGACACAACCGTGAAGAATATATGGCCCTCATCGACCGTATACATCGTATCATCCCGGGCTGCGCGATCAGTCATGATATGATTTCAGGATTCCCAACCGAAACGGAGGAGGACCATCAGGAGACTTTGAGCTTGATGGACTATGTGAAGTATGATTTTGGGTACATGTTCTTCTACAGCGAGCGTCCCAACACCTATGCTGCGAGAAAATTGGAAGACGATATCCCTGAAGTAGAAAAGAAGCGTCGCTTGACAGAAATTATCCAATTACAAAGCAAGCACAGTTTGTACCGTCACGAGCAAATGATCGGTAAGACTTATGAAGTTTTGGTGGAAGGAACCTCAAAGAAGAGTGAAGAACAATTGTTCGGCCGCACCGATACCAACAGCGTGGTTGTTTTTGATCGACATGATTTTAAACCAGGCGACTTTGTACACGTTAAGATTGAAAGCTGTACTACTGCCACCTTATTGGGAACAGTAGTAGAGGGCCCTAAGGCATAAATTGATTGGACCAATGTCAGATATCAAGAGCATAAAACAACGTTTCGGAATTATTGGGGTGAGTCCATTGCTGGATCGCGCTTTAGAGAAGGCCGTCCAAGTTGCGCCGACTGATATCAGTGTTCTTGTCACTGGTGAGAGTGGTGTGGGTAAAGAAAGCATTCCGAAGATTATTCACGCGCTCAGCCACAGAAAACACAACCCGTACATTGCCGTTAACTGCGGTGCGATACCTGAAGGAACGATCGATTCAGAACTGTTTGGCCACGAGAAAGGTGCCTTCACAGGGGCTACAGGTGCACGAAAAGGATATTTTGAAGAGGCCGATGCGGGTACTATCTTTTTGGATGAGGTGGGTGAGTTGCCTATGCCATCCCAGGTGCGTCTTTTGCGCGTTTTGGAAACGGGTGAATTTATTCGCGTAGGTGCGTCCCGTGCCAACAAGATTGACGTACGCGTCGTGGGCGCCACTAATGTGGGTATGCTCAATGCCATCAAGAACCATAAATTCCGTGAGGATTTATTTTACCGATTAAACACCGTAGAAATTCATCTGCCGCCATTGCGCGAGCGTCCTTCGGATATTCATTTATTATTCCGAAAATTCGCGGCAGATTTTGCCAATAAATACCACTTGCCTCCATTGCGTTTAGATGATGAGGCGGTGCGTTTGCTCGAGCATTACCGCTGGCCTGGAAACATTCGTCAATTGCGCAATCTTGCCGAGCAGATGAGTGTGATTGAAACGACGCGTATGGTGGGCAAAGACGTGCTTAAAGCGTATTTACCGGAGGTAGATGCGCCGAATCTCCCTGCATTAGCCAATTCACGTATTAGCGACGGGGTAAGTAATGCGGACTTTGCAAAGGAACGAGAATCGCTTTACAAACTCTTGTTTGAGATGCGCACGGAACTAAATGCCTTAAAGAAGGCTGTTCAAAGCGGTGAAGGGTTTTATGAAGGTGTGCAACGCGAGTTCCCCAAAATTGGTACTGAATTTGCCGAACGCTCTTCAGTTAAGCCTTATACCGGAACGGAGTCTAACGACGTTTCCTTTGTAAACCCGGATGAATACGATTCGTTTGAGGACGATGAGCACACCATCGAAATTGAGAACCTGAGTTTGGTGGATAAAGAAATTGAACTGATTAAAAAGGCATTGGACAAGACCCAAGGAAAACGCAAAGCTGCGGCAAAAGAATTGGGAATTTCCGAACGTACCTTGTACCGTAAGATCAAACAATACAACCTCGAATAATGCGCACACCTCGTTTCCCCATCGTAATGCTGCTTTTTATCATCCTTTCCGGGTGCAAGGGCGGCTATAGCTTTACCGGAGGGAATGTGGGGGAGGCGAAGACGCTAAACATCGATTTTTTCGATAATACAGCAGCGATTGTGAATCCCGAGATGTCTCAGATTTTCACCGAATCGTTGAAAGATATTTTTGTTCAGCAAACTTCGTTGCGTTTAGTTGATGGGCCAGCAGATTTGGAATTTGCAGGCGCCATTACAGATTACAGTCTTCGTCCGCAAGCCGCGCGCGGCCCTAGTGAGGTTGCTCAGATGCGTTTTACCATCGCCGTTAAGGTTTCCTTTGAGAATAGCATCGCGGAAGAAAATAGTTTTGAGCAACGTTTTAGCCGGTCCAGAGACTACGATGCGGATTTGAATTTTTCCGATATTGAAAGAGAATTGGCGGCTGAAATCATGAAAGAATTGACCGAAGACATATTAAACCGGGCTATCGCCAATTGGTAAATGAACGCAAAGAAAATCGAAGAATTGTACGCCCACCCGGAGCGCTTAAATGCGACGGAGCTTGCTATGCTCAAACAAGCGGTGTCCGATTTTCCTTACGCAGCGCCATTGCATGCGCTTTACATGAAAGCGTTGCAGCAACAAGAGAGTTATTTACTACCGGCGCAAGTCAAACGTACTGCGATCGCAACACCCAATAGGGAGGCATTAAAAGCCTATTACGAAATTCATCTGGAGGCGGTTGCGGTATCAGAAACCAAAGAGAAAATTTCGACTGACGCTTCCGCTGAGGTTGCGGTTAAAAAATCAGCTCAGCCAAAGTCATCTCAGCCTAAGCCAGCTGATCCGGCTCCTACAAAGCCAAAGAAATCAGCAACGCCTGATGCACCTGAAAAAGCAGATAAGAAGGCGGCAGCATCGAGCAAAGTAGCGGCCACAGCACCAGCCAAGCCTAAGAAGGCTACTGCTGTTTCTGAAGATCTTTCTCACTTATCAGAGGCCGTGCGCAATGCTATCTTACGCTCGCGCGCTTTGCGTGGGGAGGAGTCACCTTCAGCTACAAGCGTTGAACTGGACAAGCCATTGAAGGAAAAGCCGGTTGCGCCAGAAGTTGTTCCTGCAAAGAAAGCTGAAGCTAAGAAAGAGCCCATTGAAACGCGTGCCGTGACGGAAAACGCTGCGACGCCAAAAAAAGAGAAAAGCCAGGAAAAGAAGGCAGCAGTTGCTGAGGTACCTGATGTTCCTTCGTTTGAATTGGAGACCAATTTGGATGCAGTTCCAGAGGCGGTCATAGAAAAAAAGAAAGACGGATCAAAGCAAGAACCGGCATGGGAAGCACCTGAAGTGCGTGAGATGCCGTTCAGTGAAAAAGCCTCTTTCTTACAGTGGTTGAATGCGGAGACTCGTGTAGCGCCTGCGCCCGCTGTGGATAAGCAAAAGGCTGATGCTGCTGGGTCAGACATAAAAAAAATTATTCGGGAGTTGCCCAAATTTGAAGGCAACAAACGCGATGGAAAAATCAATGTTTTTAGTCTAGAGGCAGATGGTCAAGGTCGCTTCGTAACCGAAACATTGGCAGAGATTTACCTGAAGCAAGGACTTTTTGAGAAAGCAATTAAATCCTACGAGGTACTAAGTTTGAAATACCCGGAAAAAAGTAGTTTCTTTGCCGACCGAATTAGAGCAATTAAGAAAGAAAAAAACTCATGATAGCATTATTCTCCATTTTGATCGTAGTAGTATCGATCCTACTCGTTTTGGTGATTCTCGTTCAAAATCCTAAAGGCGGCGGTTTGAGCTCTGCTTTTGGTGGTGATAGCCCACAGATGTTGGGCGGCGTTAAAAAGACAACAGACTTTTTAGACAAAGCAACTTGGGCTTTAGTTATTGGTTTGTTCGTGTTAGTGATCGGAATGAACCTCGTTTCAACGGATAGTGATGTTGTACTAGAAGATACATTGATCAATGAGCAAGTGCAAGACGCTATGCCGTTCCAACAGCAGATCCCAGCTAGTGAAGTTGCACCTACTGGCGATGCTCCTGTAGAAGGAATGCCAGAGAGCGTTGAGTAATCCGTCAATTTGACTATAGAGTATAGCCCGCGCAGCTCCGCTGCGCGGGTTTTTTGTTTTTTGGTGCCAAAATTTCGCGCGGCAGTCGCCGCGCGATGACACTCTGACACTGAAAATGCTTTGGCATAAAATTCCTTGTATAAGGGTAGTAACTTTAACTAAAAACATAAATCATGGCAGATTTAAACATTCGTCCATTAGCTGACAGAGTAATAATTGAACCTGCAGCGGCTGAAACTAAGACAGCATCAGGGATCATTATTCCAGATACAGCGCAAGAGAAGCCTCAAAAAGGCATTGTAGTAGCCGTTGGACCCGGTAAAAAAGACGAGCCCATGTCGGTTAGTGTTGGAGACGTCGTATTGTATGGAAAGTACAGCGGTACAGAGTTCAAGTACGAAAGTGGTGATTACCTCATTATGCGTGAGGCGGACATCATGGCAATAGTTTAATCAAACGTAAAAAACCATAAATCATGGCAAAGCAAATATCATTTGACGTTGAAGCAAGAAACAGTCTCAAGGCTGGAGTTGATGCATTAGCGGATGCGGTAAAAGTGACCTTGGGTCCTAAAGGCCGTAACGTAATTATTGAAAAATCATTCGGTGCCCCGCATGTAACTAAAGACGGCGTAACGGTAGCGAAAGAAATTGAATTGGAAGACCGGTTGCAAAACTTAGGTGCACAGATGGTAAAAGAAGTCGCTTCTAGAACTGCAGATATTGCAGGAGACGGAACGACTACCGCCACCGTTTTGGCCCAAGCGATCTACCACCATGGCTTGAAAAACGTTGCAGCTGGAGCAAATCCAATGGATTTGAAACGCGGTATCGATAAAGCGGTTACTGCTTTAGTAGCTGAGTTGAAGTCATTGAGCCAAGAAGTTGGTGATGATAACAGTAAGATTGAGCAAGTGGCGTCGATCTCTTCAAACAACGACAGTACTATAGGTAAATTGATCGCTGAGGCGATGGCCAAAGTGAAGAACGAAGGTGTAATTACCGTAGAAGAGGCAAAGGGAACAGAAACGTATGTGGATGTTGTAGAAGGAATGCAGTTTGACCGCGGTTACTTAAGCCCATACTTCACAACCAATACGGAGAAGATGGTTGCGGAGTTAGAGAACCCGTACATCTTAATTTACGACAAGAAGGTGAGCTCTATGAAGGAGTTATTGCCGATTCTTGAGCCTGCAGCTCAAAGTGGTCGCCCGCTGTTGATCATCGCAGAAGATGTCGACGGCGAAGCGCTTGCTACATTGGTAGTAAACCGCATCCGTGGCTCGCTCAAGATTGCAGCCGTTAAGGCGCCAGGATTTGGCGACCGTCGCAAGGCAATGCTAGAAGATATCGCTATCCTAACAGGTGGTCAAGTCGTGAGCGAAGAGCGCGGTATGACGCTTGAAGGTGCTACACTAGATATGTTGGGTACTGCCGAGAAAGTGACGATTGACAAGGACAATACGACCATCGTAAATGGCGCTGGTGAAAGCGAAGCAATTGCAAGTCGTGTTAACCAAATCAAAGCACAAATCGAAAACACCACCTCAGATTACGACCGCGAAAAACTACAAGAGCGTCTAGCGAAGCTCGCAGGTGGCGTTGCTGTACTATACGTTGGTGCTGCTTCTGAAGTAGAGATGAAGGAGAAGAAGGACCGTGTTGATGATGCATTAGCAGCAACAAAAGCCGCAGTAGAAGAAGGGTTTGTTCCCGGTGGCGGCGTGGCTTTAGTTCGTGTAAGCTCAGCATTAGAGCACCTAAAAGGTGAGAATGACGATGAGAGTACAGGTATTCAGATTATTGCAAAAGCCATCGAAGAGCCGTTGCGTCAGATCGTGCACAACGCAGGTCTCGAAGGTTCTGTAGTTGTAGCTAAAGTAAAAGAAGGCAAAGGCGACTTTGGGTTCAACGCGAAAACCGACATATATGAGAACATGTATGACGCAGGTGTCATTGATCCAACGAAAGTAACGCGAGTTGCACTGGAAAACGCGGCGTCTGTTGCAGGCTTATTGCTGACCACAGAAGCAACGATTACTGAGATTCCAAAGGAAGAGCCACCAATGCCTCCAGGAGGAATGGGCGGCGGCATGGGAATGATGTAATCACGCTCGATGCTCTCGATTTAACTTTGAAAGCCACTCCATTTGGGGTGGCTTTTTCATTTGGCAGAAGCTAAATGACCTATTTGTGAGGAAGCGTTACAGCGAAAAGGCTTTAAGGTATTTGGCGATGTACGCCTCTCGTTCACGGTACTTGTACTGCATTACATACCGCGGATGTTCGAGGGCTACCAGCGCTGGTGTGAAGTTGAACTCCTTGTTCAATTGGGTAAGAAATTTTAAATTTTTACCCGTCCCAAAGACGATGATGCGCTCATTTTTACCTGCCAATTCAATTTGCGCACGAATCTGTGCTAATAAATAGGGAGCTAGCGCTTTCGCAAAACTTGCACGGTCGTAATAATTAAAGTTGATCGAATTACCATTCTTACGCACGGTGAAGCCCAATGGACATACGGAGCCAATAAGGAAATCGGCATAAAATTTTGCCGGGCCACCAAAGGCATTGATGGCTTCATAAACAAAAACAGAACTGGGCTCGTGCGTACTGAAGGCTTCGAAAGTAATGCCACATTCACGCAGGCGCTTTGTATCTGTGAAGGGGATGCCAGTTGCTCCAGCGCCGAGTCTTCCCGGGTTAATACCTAGGATGAGGTTGCGCGGTTTACTGTCGCTATAAAACTTGTTGTAGAAATCGGCAAGGGAGCGCTCTTGCTCAGGACTGGCACCTTCAAAAGGATTGAGAACATCTAAATCGTCATCGAGATAAGCGCGGTCAAAGTCTAACCCATGGTAGAATGCTAAGATGCGCTGTGCCTTGGTCATGATTTATTGAATTGGGTCATGGTCAGTTTAGCGCCGGCAAGAGCAAAACTCTGTATGGCCTTCACGCTGTGATCGATAAGACCGGGCAGATCCAGCATTTCATCTTTGTTCCATTCACCGAGCACGTAGTCGACTTGGCGGCCTTTTGGGAAGTCATTGCCGATGCCAAATTTAAGTCGAGGGTAATCGTTACGGCCCAATTTTTCTTGAATGTCCTTCAAGCCGTTATGCCCTGCGTCCGAGCCTTTTTCTCGTATACGAATAGCACCCAATGGAAGTGCGAGATCATCAACGATGACTAAGATATTTTCTATGGGAATCTTTTCCTCCTGCATCCAATAGCGTACTGCATTTCCGCTAAGATTCATGAAGGTAGTAGGCTTGATCAAACGGAATGTACGGCCCTTAATCTTTGCCTCTGCCGTAAGCGCGTAGCGCCCAGGTTCAAAAACAACATTGGACGCCTTCGCGAAGGCGTCCAATGTCAAATAACCTATGTTATGACGGGTATTTTCATATTCAGCACCTGGATTCCCAAGGCCTACAATGAGGAATTTCTTCATACCCGTAAAGGTAAAAATTATTCTGCAGCAGCTTCTGCAGCAGCTTCTGTAGCAGCTTCAGCGCCTTCTTCAGTACCTTCTTCGTCTTCATCGTCGACAGCACCACGCGCTTTCTTGACAGTAACGATTACTGCAGTAGTTGCATTTAGGATTTCGAATCCTTCAGGCGTCACATCGCTAACACGGATAGACTTACCAATACGCAAGTCGGTTATGTCTAAGTCGATGCTTTCTGGTATGCTCGCTGGTACTGCGCGAACACTTAGCTTGCGAAGAACAGACTTCAACTTACCACCATTCAACACACCGCGAGCTTGACCGTGCAGTTTAACTGGAATATCAATTGTCACAGGTTTGCCTTCAACCAACTGGATGAAGTCAATGTGCATCAACTGATCGGTTACGGGGTGGAACTGTAAATCTTGGATTACAGCTTCAACCGTGGAACCTCCTACAGTTACTTTCGCAGTTTTTGCCTCAGCAGTGTATACCAAGCCTTTGAAAGCTAGTGTAGGTGCAGAGAAGTGAATAGGTGCTTCACCACCATAAATAACACACGGTACGTTGCCCGCTTTGCGCTCTAGTTGAGCGTATTTAGAACCAAAGTTGGTTCTTTCGTTTCCTTGAATTTCAACAGACTTCATCTGATCTAGTTTATTCTGGTATTACATTATAAAGTGTCCCGAAATACTCTCATGGTGGTGAACATTTTTCATCACCTGAGCAAACATTTCAGCAACGGAGATCACACGGATCTTTGGGTTCTCACTAGTTTGAGGAATAGTATCGGTAATGACCAATTCCTCTAAAGCACTGTCCGCGATGCGCGCTTGTGCCGGTCCGCTCAAAACACCGTGTGTACAATACGCACGGACGGTTTTGGCGCCTTTTTCTTTTAACATTTCGGCCGCCTTACAAAGCGTACCTCCGGTATCGACCATATCATCAACGAGAATGACGTTTTTACCGGCTACTTCACCGATGACGGTCATTTTATCAATGACATTCGCTTTTTTGCGTTGCTTGTAGCATATCACCACTTCCGCTTCAAGCTTACTTCCATAGGCATGTGCACGTTTTGCACCGCCCATATCTGGGGAAGCAATACACAAATCACCCAGCTTCATTGTTTCGATGTCCTTGATGAACAAGGCCGAACTGAAGAGGTGGTCAACAGGAACTTCAAAGAATCCCTGTATTTGATCCGCATGCAAGTCCATGGTCATCACACGCGTTGCGCCTGCAGCCATCAACATTTTAGCGGCAAGCTTAGCGCCTATAGGTACTCTTGGCTTGTCTTTACGGTCTTGACGTGCAAGACCAAAGTAAGGAATAACAGCCGTGATGTGTTTTGCAGAGGCACGCTTCGCAGCGTCACAGAGCATTAACAGTTCCATCAGGTTGTCTGCCGGTGGGTTCGTGCTTTGAATCAAAAACACGCGAGTGCCACGTACCGTCTCTTCAAAAGATGGACAAATTTCACCGTCGCTAAATTCTGTGATCATGACATTACCCATAGGTATACCGTAGCGCTCTGCAATCTGTGATGCAAGGTGCATGGTATGTCGACCGGCAAAAATTTTAGCTTCAGGTACCATCTGTGCTGTTTATCAGTGTTGTTGTAGCGGTTTAAGCTCTTCCAAAGAGGGGTGCAAATGTAAGTAAAAGAACAGAAAAACACACGCAATTCCAGGCGGGATTAAAATTCTTTCTTTTAAAAGCTAGGAGAATTGGAAAACCCCCTTATTTTTGCCGTCCAATTCCACAATGCCTTGGTGGCGGAATTGGTAGACGCGCTGGATTCAAAATCCAGTTCCTTCGGGAGTGCGGGTTCGATTCCCGCCCAAGGTACAACAGCTCGGCAGTGCTTGCGCGGCCGAAATCAAAAAACCCATCTCGAGCCTTCTCGAAGATGGGTTTTTTGGTTTTGATACCTTGTTGAGCAGCGTCGTTTAAGTTTGTATTTTAACCAAAAACCTCTGGACCTATGAAAAAAGTTTTGGCCGTTTTAGCGGCAATAGTTCTGCTCAGCGGATGTGGCGCGAAAAAGCCTCAAGGTGGCTTAGTGAATGCGAGCTATGCAGGCTGTGAACAGATCAAAGACCCCAATGCAGAATTCAAATGTTTCAATAACAAGTTGTCGGGTTATTTAGCCGATGAATATAGCTATCCGGAAGCCGCGCGTTCACTGGGTATCGAAGGCAAGATTTATGTGAACTTTGTAGTGGAAAGCGACGGAAGCGTCAGTAATGTAAAAGTGGTAAAAGGTTTAGACGCTATGTTAGATGCGGAGGCTGTGCGTGCGGTGCAGGCGTTGCCTAACATGATTCCGGCTACTTTCGATGGAAAACCGGTTCGAATCCAATATACTATACCGATCAACGCGAACTTAAAATAATTGGTCCCGCTGTACCCCTGCTTCGACCCGAAAGTTCTAATTTCACGGCTCCATGACAGTAGAAGAACAGAATAAGCAACAAAAATACGATAAAGCGTACCTGAGAATGGCTCAAGAATGGGCCCAGCTCAGTCATTGCACTCGTAAAAAAGTGGGGGCGTTGATTGTCAAAGATCGAATGATCATTTCGGACGGTTTTAATGGAACACCCACAGGCTTCGAGAATCCATGTGAGGATGACGAGAATTATACGAAATGGTACGTGTTGCATGCTGAGGCGAATGCCATCCTAAAAGTGGCAGGGAGTCCAGCTTCAGCGCAAGGAGCAACCCTGTATTTAACCTTAAGCCCTTGCAAGGAATGCAGTAAGCTCGTTCACCAGGCCGGCATAAGAAGATTAGTTTACATCAACAAGTACAAGGACGACAGTGGATTGCGCTTTTTAGAGAAGGCTGGTGTAGCAACAGAACAGTTGGCGGTGGAATGAAGCGTGATTCAGTAGTCTTATGGGTCTTTGGATTCCTCATTTTCGGGGTATGGATTGGTTTGCAGTTTCGAACGGATGTGAAACAGGACCGGTCTAAATTGGACCAATTCTTTCGCTACCTGGAATACGAATACGTTGATACCCTTGATATTGACGGATTAATGGACGATGCAATGGACCATATTTTAGGTTCACTGGACCCACACAGCGCCTTTATTCCTGCCGAAGACAGCGAATACATAGCTCAACGAATGCAGGGTAACTTTTCTGGAATAGGGGTGGAGTTTCGTATTCATGAAGACACTCTGGTGTTTGTTAGTATCATGAAAAATAGTCCGGCTGCCTCGTATGGTTTGCTCGCCGGAGATCGCATTATAACCATCGATGGGGATACTGTTGTAGGTCCGCAACTTACCAACGATGAAGTCACCAGCCGTATTAAAGGCGAGGAAGGAACCTATGTGACCTTTGGGATTATGCGTGACGGCTTGTACCTAACGGCTGCGGTTCAGCGAGGGATTATTCCATTAGAAAGTGTGGTCAGTACCCAAATGCTGGGCAGTCTAGGTTATGTGCGTATGGAGCGTTTTGCTGAAACGACGCACGACGAACTACTCGTCGCGTTGGACCGATTAGATAGTCTCAACATGCGGGGTCTCATCTTAGATTTGCGAGGAAATCCCGGAGGATACTTGCATGAGGCAGTGGCCATCGCAGATGAATTTCTTAGTGAAGATAAAAGCATCGTAATTACCAAATACGGCGATGGTAAAACTCATACGTCAAAGGCCTCTGGAGGTCAACGATACGAAGACTTGCCGCTGCACATAATTATTGACGGGAGCAGTGCCAGCGCTTCGGAGGTGGTAACGGGTGCGTTACAAGACCACGATCGCGCGACGGTTTACGGAACGACTTCCTTTGGAAAGGGATTGGTGCAAGAGGATAAAATATTATCAGACGGTTCCAAGGTGAGATTAACAGTTGCCTATTACTACACACCTTCCGGTCGTTCTATACAAAAGCCGTATGAAGGGGCAGATCTTCCCGGACAAATGGAAGGCACAGTTTTTACGAGTGATAGCGGCAAAGTCCTTTTAGCCAGCGGTGGCATTGAGCCCGATATTTACTTGTCGGCAGATTCTTCCAACAGCTACTACTGGAGTATGTCCTTTGGTACAATGGACGCTTTTGCCTTTGACCAAATTGATGCGCAACGTTCCGATTATGAGCTTTGGACTTTCGAGAGGTTCGTTACGGATTTTGAACTCTCCGACATGCAACTCTATTCGTTTTTAGAGTACGGGAGTTATGGGTTGACTTTAGAGGATTTATCAAGCACGGACATGGATGAAATCCGATTCCTTTTGAAAGCAGCCTATGCCAAAAACATTTGGGGATTCGATGCCTACAGAAATGTGCTACGAACGGACGATGTGGTTTTAAAGGAAGTCGTCCGCGCTGCTTCAACTACTCTTAAATAAAAATCCCACTACTGCTTACGCAATAATGGGATTTTTCTTTTGCCTGATAAGGCTTGGTGACTTCCTAGTGGTCGTGACCTTCGTGCTCATCAGCTGCAGCTTCTTCAGCAACCTCTTCAGTAGCTTCTTCAGCTGTAGAATCAGCTTCTTCAGCCACTTCTTCAGCCACTTCTTCTTCAGCAACTACCTCTTCAGTAACTTCTTCGTTTACCACTTCAGCTTCTTCAGCTGGAGCTGCACATGCAGTCATTGCAACAGCAACAACAGCAGCAGCAAATAATTGTACTTTTTTCATTTCGAAATGATTTTGAGTTTATAAACAGTTGAAAATTAATTGAAAATCAAATGTCTACAAGTATTTCTTCCCTAAAGTTTTGAAAATTGTGCGCTTAATGACACTTTTTGAGCAACAAGTTCATTTAATTCGTCCATTGGAATACGAATTTGCTTCATGGTGTCCCTAAATCTAACGGTTAACGTATGGTCTTCTAGTGTCTGATGATCTATCGTGACACATAGAGGAGTTCCTGCCGCATCTTGACGACGGTAACGCTTTCCTATCGCATCTTTTTCATCGTATTGCACCATGTGGTCAAATTTCAACGTATTCACAACATCGCGCGCTTTCTCTGGAAGACCGTCTTTTTTCAATAGCGGAAGAACGGCCACCTTATATGGTGCTAAAAATGCCGGAATATTCATCACTGTGCGCGAAGAACCGTCTTCGAGTTGCTCTGTTTGGAGACTATTTGAAAGAATAGCGAGGAACATTCGGTCCAGACCAATGGAAGTTTCAACGACGTACGGCACGTAATTTTCACCCAATTCTGGATCAAAATACTGAAGTTTTTTACCGCTAAACTCCTCATGCTGTTTTAAGTCAAAGTCCGTCCTGGAATGAATGCCTTCTAATTCTTTGAAGCCAAAAGGGAATTTGAATTCAATATCAGCGGCTGCATTCGCATAGTGGGCCAATTTTTCGTGGTCGTGGAACCTATAGTTGCTGGAATCGAAGCCCAGGCTATTGTGCCAAGCCAATCGCTTTTCTTTCCATTTTTCGTACCATTCCATCTCGGTACCTGGGCGCACAAAGAATTGCATTTCCATTTGCTCAAATTCGCGCATTCTGAAGATGAATTGTCGCGCGACAATTTCGTTTCTAAAGGCTTTACCAATCTGCGCAATCCCAAATGGAATCTTCATGCGACCGGTTTTTTGCACGTTGAGATAGTTTAAGAAAATACCTTGAGCGGTTTCAGGTCGGAGGTATAGGGTGGATGCACCTTCCGCCACAGAACCCATCTGAGTGCCAAACATTAAATTGAATTGGCGGACATCTGTCCAATTCATCGACCCGCTTACCGGACATTTAATTTGCTCATCCTCAATAAGTTGCTTAACATCGGCGAGGTCCTCGGCTTCCATGGACTTTACGAATCGGTCCATAACAGAACGGATCTTCTCGTGGTAACCTACCACGCGCGGATTTGTAGATTCAAACTGTTCGCGTTCAAAGCTTTCTCCAAATCTCTTGGCTGCCTTCGCTACTTCTTTTTCAATTTTTTGACGAATCTTTTCGACATGATCTTCGATCAGTACATCCGCACGGTAACGCTTTTTACTGTCTTTATTATCGATCAATGGATCATTAAAGGCATCGACGTGTCCGGAGGCTTTCCAAGTCGTCGGGTGCATAAAGATCGCGGAATCAATACCCACAATATTTTCATGCATTTGCACCATTGCTCCCCACCAATACGCTTTGATGTTATTCTTTAGCAGGGCCCCATTCTGGCCGTAGTCGTATACAGCACTAAGGCCGTCATAAATTTCACTGCTTTGGAAAATGAACCCGTACTCTTTGGCGTGGGCAATAACGTTTTTAAACTGGTCGTCAGACATAGCAAATTATGCGTTTTTTAACAAGGGGATTAGGTTAGCGAAAAACAGCTTGACAGCAATAGCCAGCAAGATAACACCGAAAACTTTTCTAAGGATGCTGAGGCCGCCGGCTCCCATAATGCGTTCGATGCGTTCTGTATTTTTTAATACCGCATAAACAACCACCATATTCAAAATGATCGCAATAATGATATTTATGGTAGCAAATTCTGCGCGTAAAGAGACTAAAGAGGTCATCGTTCCTGCACCAGCAATCATAGGAAAAGCAATGGGTACAATGCTAGCTGTATGCGGCGATTCTTCTTTGTAAAGAGTAATGCCGAGAATCATTTCAAGGGCAAGAAAGAACAGAACAAAGCTACCGGCGATGGCAAAACTTTGCACATCAACACCCAATAAATGAAGAATGCGTTCTCCTAGAAATAGAAATACTATCATGATTGCGCCAGCTACTAGTGTAGCTTTTTCACTTTGTACGTGGCCCACTTTTTTCCTAAGGCTTACGATAATAGGTATGCTACCTAGAATATCGATAACGGCAAATAGGATAAGGAAAGCGCTTAGTGCGTCATTATAATTGAAACCCATGCGGTTAGTATTTGGTGCAAAATTAGCGCGTTTCTCTTACCTGACCATCCCTTTACTGAACTAGCTTTGCAGGTATGATAGAAATTGGTAATAAGTTGCTCTCCACCGAACTCTTTAAAAAGGAGTTTGTGTGTAATCTCAGTGCCTGCAAAGGTGCTTGTTGTGTGGAAGGTAATGCGGGCGCACCTGTAGAACCGGAAGAAGCAGCTATTCTCAAGAAAATCTATCCTAAGATTCGTGAATATTTAACGGATAAGGGGCGGAATTCCATTGAAAAGCAAGGAACCAGTGTCGCTGGTATTGGGGAACTGGAAACGCCTCTTAATGATGGCAAAGAATGTGCCTACACGGTCTTTGATCCCGATGGTACTGCCAAATGCGGTATCGAGCAGGCGTATAACGATGGTGTAGTAGATTGGAAAAAACCAATTTCTTGCCACCTCTATCCCATCCGCATTGCTCGTTATACAGATTTTGAGGCATTAAACTACGATCGTTGGTCCATCTGCAGTGATGCCTGTGCTTTGGGAGAGGAGTTAAAGGTTCCCGTCTACAAGTTTTTGAAAGAGCCATTGATTCGAAAATACGGCCCTGACTTTTATACCGAGCTCGAAGAAGTGGCTGCTCATTTATCGGCCGAATAAAGGAAAATACCTTTTAAAATTAGTGGTAAAGACTCATGAGGGTCTCTGCTCGCCCGTAGCCATTACCAATGGTTCATTTTTGACACCAAAAAGAGTTGTTAATAACTGTGGTAAAAACCCAATTTGACTTTCTTGATATTCCCTCAAATACGAGCCATGTTTGTATGGACCGTTCGCCTATGCAAGCGAGCACCAGTGCCTACTCCGCGCCATAAGCACAAGTTTAATTGATTGATATTAAGCTGATTATATTTTTTTAATCGGCCTTAACGACGACTAATAATTGCAACCATGCAGCAAGAACCCATTCTTCAGGAAAACAAGAACAGATTTGTAATTTTTCCTATTCAACATGACGACATTTGGCAGTGGTACAAGAAGCAAGAAGCATCTTTTTGGACAGCGGAAGAAATAGATCTACACCAAGATGTTGTGGATTGGAAAAAGCTCTCAGACGATGAGCGTTATTTCCTAAAGCACATTCTTGCATTTTTTGCTGCATCAGACGGTATCGTCAATGAAAATTTAGCGGAGAACTTCGTAAATGAGGTGCAATATTCAGAGGCTAAATTCTTCTACGGATTCCAAATCATGATGGAAAATATCCACAGCGAGATGTATTCGCTTTTGATTGACACTTTAGTGGACAATGATAAAGAAAAAGACGAGCTGTTCAATGCATTAGAGCGTTTCCCAGCCATTAAGAAAAAGGCCGATTGGGCTTTGCGTTGGATTGATTCAGAATCGTTTGCAGAAAGACTAATTGCTTTTGCAGCGGTAGAAGGAATATTCTTCTCCGGTGCGTTCTGTAGTATCTTCTGGATGAAGAAACGCGGCCTGTTACCTGGACTGGCAACTTCGAACGAATTTATTTCTCGTGACGAAGGATTGCACCGCGATTTTGCTTGTCACTTGCACAATAACCACTTAGTAAACAAAGTGCCGCAGGAGCGTATAGTTCAAATTCTTTCAGAAGCGCTAGATATTGAGCGCGAGTTTATCACGGAATCTCTTCCAGTAAATCTGATTGGAATGAATTCGAAACTGATGTCGGAATATTTAGAGTTTGTTACGGACCACCTTCTAGAAACTTTGAATTGCCCGAAAGTATATAATACAGCCAATCCATTCGATTTTATGGATATGATCTCATTGGAAGGAAAAACGAACTTCTTTGAAAAGCGTGTTTCCGAATATAAGAAAGCGGGTGTTGGCGAAGAGCAATCGGACCACAACATTGACGACGCCTTCGGCGCAATGAACTTCTAATAAGACTTACACACAACTCAAGAAAGAACAATACCATGATGCGCGTATTAAAAAGAGACGGCCATAAGGAAGCGGTTAAATTTGACAAAATCACGGCGAGAATTGAGAAACTCTGTTACGGGCTCAGCGAATATGTTGATCCTGTTTCTGTTGCAAAACGAGTTATTGACGGTGTCTATGACGGGGTAACCACCTCGGAACTGGACAATCTGGCTGCGGAGACGGCAGCCTCAATGACTATCAAGCACCCTGATTACGCAAATCTTGCGGCACGCATCGCGGTAAGTAACCTTCACAAAAGCACCAAAAAAAGCTTTTCTGAAACGGTACAAGGATTGTATGAATACATCAACCCTGAAACGGGCAAGCCTGCTCCATTAATTGCTGATGATGTTTTCGAAATCATCAGTAAAAACTCAGAATTTCTAGACTCTCAGTTGATCTATGACAGAGATTTCAGTTACGACTACTTCGGCTTCAAGACGTTAGAGCGATCGTATTTGTTGCGTATGCACGGTAAAATCGTTGAACGTCCGCAACATATGCTGATGCGTGTAAGTATCGGTATACACAAGGACGATCTTGAGAGTGCAATTGAGACGTACGAGCTGATGAGCAAGAAGTACATGACGCACGCAACCCCAACGTTGTTTAATGCAGGTACACCGAAGCCACAGATGAGTTCTTGTTTTTTGCTTACCATGAAAGACGATAGCATCGATGGCATATATGATACCCTGAAGCAAACGGCGAAAATTTCGCAGAGTGCAGGAGGTATTGGGTTGAGCATTCACAACATTAGAGGAACGGGTTCCTACATAGGTGGTACCAATGGTACATCCAACGGTATTGTTCCCATGCTACGTGTCTACAATGACACAGCGCGCTACGTGGATCAAGGCGGTGGTAAGCGTAAGGGTTCATTTGCTATTTACGTCGAGCCTTGGCACTCCGATATTTTTGAGTTCTTGGACCTTAAGAAGAACCACGGAAAAGAGGAAATGCGTGCGCGAGATCTATTCTACGCAATGTGGATTCCAGATTTATTCATGGAGCGCGTTGAAAAGAATGAAGACTGGACCCTAATGTGTCCAAACGAATGTCCTGGATTGTTTGACTGTCACGGTAAAGAATTCGAAGACCTTTATGCGAAATACGAGAGTGAAGGGCGTGGTCGCAGAACAGTCAAAGCACGCGAAGTATGGGCAAAAATTATGGAGAGCCAGATTGAGACGGGAACGCCGTACATGCTTTACAAAGATGCCGCAAACTTAAAATCAAATCAGCAGAACCTTGGTACGATCCGTTCTTCCAACCTATGTACCGAAATTCTAGAGTACACCTCTCCGGATGAAGTAGCGGTCTGTAATTTAGCCTCGATCGCCTTACCAATGTTCGTGACTGAAGACGGTACATTCGATCACGATAAGCTGTTCGACGTTACTTATAAGGTGACGAAAAACTTAAATAAGGTGATTGATCGCAACTACTACCCAGTAGTGGAAGCGAGGAACTCAAATATGCGTCATCGCCCAGTTGGGCTAGGTGTGCAAGGTTTAGCTGATGCCTTTATTATGTTGCGCTTGCCTTTCGATTCGGAAGAAGCCAAGCAACTCAACAAGGATATTTTCGAAACGATGTATTACGCCGCAGTAACATCGTCTAAAGACCAAGCAAAGGTGGACGGTCCCTACGAAACCTACAAAGGTTCTCCAATATCGAAAGGTAAATTCCAGCACAACCTTTGGGATGTTAAAGACGGTGAACTCAGCGGTCGTTGGGATTGGGAAACGTTACGTGGAGAGGTTAAAGAGCACGGGGTTAGAAACTCCTTGTTGATGGCTCCTATGCCCACAGCATCGACTTCACAGATCTTAGGAAATAACGAATGTTTTGAGCCGTACACATCTAATGTGTATACTCGTCGCGTTCTTTCTGGAGAATTTATTGTAGTCAACAAGCATTTGTTACACGATCTTATTGACTTAGGATTGTGGAATGATGACATGAAGAATGCACTTATGGCTTCAAACGGTTCCGTGCAGCACATTGAAGGTGTTCCGGAGAATCTTAAAGCCATTTACAAAACTGTATGGGAAATTTCCATGCGTGATATCCTTGATATGGCTGCTGATCGGGGAGTGTTTATCGATCAAAGCCAGAGTCTCAATCTTTTCATGGAGGCACCAAACATGGGTAAACTCACTTCTATGCACTTCTATGCATGGAAGAAAGGATTGAAAACGGGTATGTATTACTTGCGTTCTAAGCCTGCTTCTTCTGCGATCAAGTTTACGGTTAAGAAGAATGCTCAGACAGATATGGCTCCAGGGGTTTCTGGAACAGCAACGTCAGAGAAAGTGGATAAAGTTCCTTCAGCGGATGCATCTCCTGCTGAAATTGAGGCACGAGTCGACGCTCAAAAAGCGGCCATTGCGTCAATGAAGGATGAAGTTACCATGGAAGAGAAAATTGCTTGTTCTATTGAGAATCCAGACGATTGTGTCTCTTGTGGCTCTTAGATAAAATTTAAAAAAGCACGCCTTTAAAAATCCCAAACATTGCGTTTGGGATTTTTTTTTGTTTTTTTCAACAGGGTCTAAATCGAGACTAAACAGGGGTTAAACCCCTGTTTACGATGCTATTGTGAAGAAAATGAGTTTGTTAAGTACCAAAGAAATTCCTATCTTCCATAGGAACACAACCAACTCATCTTTTATGTCTAATAGTGCAGCACCTCAAAGAGACTCTAAGCGAACCCGTTCCGGGGGAGCGAGTAGAAGACCTCCTGAAGAGAGAATGACAAAGGCCCAGCTATATGCTCAAATTGGCTTGGTCATTCTCATCATAGTAGGAATATCAGCCGTTGCGATTTTCGCAACTTGATTTTATTCGCTCTGAGTCATTGAAGACGTTCACGTAACCTATCTTTGGGTTGCGAATGAAACGTCTATTTCAAATTTTCGGCGGCGGCCTTGGCTGGAGTTTAGGTGGTCCCATTGGGGCACTGCTTGGCGTAGCTTTGGGCAACATGATGCACGACTTGGTCGGGGCGGATGGTGCTGAGCCAAGCCGTTCAGGCGCGAAATGGACATCAGGGTCACAGCGTCAAGGATCGCCGAGTGATTTTCATATTTCATTACTAGTTCTGGCTGCTCGAGTTATTAAGGCAGACGGCAGAGTAAGTCAAAGCGAGTTAGACTTTGTACGTCAGCAATTTGTTGGCATGTTCGGCAAAGAAAAAGCCAACGAAAGTTTCCAGGTATTTAAAAAAATCGTGGATCAGCCCATTCCCTTGACCAAGGTGTGCGCGCAGATCAATAGTTTTACCACCCATAGCACCCGTCTACAACTGATTCATTTCCTATTTAAATTGGGGCTGGCAGACGGCTATTTGCACCCCAGTGAGCTGGACGAGATTCAGCGTATTGCCAGAAATCTTCGTATTAACGCCTATGACTTTGCTTCCATACAAGCCATGTTTCATAAAGGCGAAGATGCAAATTGGGCCTATAAAGTTTTAGAAGTTGAGAAGGGGGCTGGGGAGGCTGAGGTAAAGAAAGCGTATCGTAAGATGGCTTTGAAGTACCATCCCGATAGACTCGTTGATGCTGGCGATGAGGCGCAAGCCGCTGCGAAAGAAACCTTCCTAAACGTACAAAAAGCCTACGAACAGATCTGTAAAGAAAACGGCTGGAACTAATGGCGAAATTGGCGGACATTAAAGCACCCATCAGCGAGGAAATGCAACGTTTTGAGCCTAAGTTCAAAATGCATTTGAGTTCAAAGGTCCCACTAGTGGATCGCGTGATGGGGTATATGGTAAAGCGAAAGGGGAAGCAAATGCGTCCTATTCTCGTTTTCCTCAGTGCGAAATTGCTTGGAGAGGTAAATGAAAGTACCTACAGAGGGGCCTCGCTTATAGAATTGATGCATACTGCCACTTTGGTTCATGACGATGTTGTGGATGATTCAGACATGCGCCGTGGGTTTTTTAGTATCAATGCGCTTTGGAAAAATAAAGTTGCCGTTTTGATCGGTGATTACCTATTGTCTCGAGTGTTACTTCTTGCCGTAGAGACGAAAGAATATGCCCTGTTAGAGCATGTGAGCGGCGCCGTAAAGGCCATGAGTGAAGGCGAGCTGCTTCAGATTGAAAAGGCGAGAAAATTAGACATTACTGAAGAGGTCTATTATGAGGTCATTCAGCAAAAGACAGCGTCACTCATAGAGACGTGTTGTGTCGTTGGAGCGTCCAGCGTTCATGCAGATGAGGCTAGTGTGGCTAAGTTGCGTGAGATTGGCCGTCATTTAGGCTTGGCCTTTCAGATAAAAGATGATTTGTTCGATTTTGAAAAAGTTAATTTAACAGGTAAACCCGCTGGAATTGACATCAAGGAGCAAAAGATGACGTTACCACTTATTCATGCGTTAACAGAGGCTACTCCCAAACAGCGCAAATACATTATAAGAACCATTAAAAAGCACCACGACCGACCTAAAAAAGTCCAAGAAGTCGTCGACTTTGTTAGGCATTCTGGAGGACTAGATTATGCGCGTTTAAGAATGGAGGAACACATTACAAAAGCCAAAGATCTTCTCTATACCTTTCCCGGTAGTGATGTGCGCGATTCGTTTGAGTCCCTATTGGAATTTACCGTAGCTCGGAAAAAATAAATTAGAATGGAAGAATTTGAAGTTTTGCTAGATGCATTGAAATTGAATGCCTTCGAATGGGCGAAGCACATCGTTCTCGCTGTTGTTATTTTTTGGATTGGAATGCGCGTGGTGAAGGTCATGATGCGCGCTTTTACAAAGGCGCTCAGTCTTAGAGAGGTTGATGCGAGCCTTTCTACGTTCCTGCAGAGTTTTTTGAAAATCGCTTTGCAAGCGGTAGTTGTTATTGCGACGATCAATCAGCTGGGCGTTGAAACCACGAGTATAGTTGCCATTCTAGGTGCTGCCGGTTTGGCTGTGGGCATGGCATTAAGTGGTACGCTGCAAAATTTTGCTGGAGGTGCCATGATTCTCATGTTTAAGCCGTTCAAGGTGGGCGATTTTATTGAAGCGCAAGGGTATAGTGGAACGGTAAAGAGTATTCAGATTTTTACGACCATCTTGACAACGTCTGACAACAAACAAGTGGTCATACCAAACGGGGGGTTGAGTAACGGCAGTTTGATTAATTACAGTGCAGAGGCAACGCGGCGACAAGAATGGACCTTTGGCATAGGCTATGGGGACGATGTCGATAAAGCGAAAGCGATTATTAAAAGAATTATAGCATCCGACGAAAGAGTATTGCTTGAGCCTGAAGGTTTGATCGAAATAAGCGCATTAGCGGATTCCTCTGTGAATATTTTAGTTCGTGCGTGGGTAGCGAGCGAAAATTATTGGCCTTTGTATTATTCTGTGACCACAGAAGTGTATAAGGCCTTTAATGCAGAAGGTATTTCTATTCCATTTCCCCAAATGGATGTACATTTACAGAAATAATTAATATTCACTCAGCTTGCAGGCCACCCGAAAGGGTGGCTTTTTTGTTTAGTAAATGTATCTTGCAGTACTATGTCTAGAATTCCCGAAAGTATCATTGAACAGATCTTCAGCACCGCTCAAATAGAAGAGGTGATTGGGGAATTTGTGCAATTGAAGAAAAGCGGGAGCAATCTCAAAGGACTGAGTCCATTCAACAACGAGAAATCTCCGAGTTTCATGGTGAGCCCCGCGAAGCAAATATTTAAAGATTTTTCTTCGGGTAAAGGTGGGAATGTGGTGACCTTCCTTATGGAATTGGAACAGATGTCCTACCCTGAGGCGTTGCGTTGGATTGCGAAAAAATACAATATTGAAATTCCTGAAGAACGCCCGCAGACTCCTGAGGAGATTGCCGCGGGTAATCTAAAGGAAGGTGTTTACTTAATTTCAGACGTTGCTGCAAAGTGGTATGTACAGCAATTGCATGAGACCGATCAAGGCAAGGCTATTGGGTTAAGCTACTTTAAGGAGCGAGGCTTTACTGATGAAACCATTAAGAAGTTTCATCTGGGCTACAGCCCTGAGCAATCTTCGGCTTTTGCGGACTATGCATTGGCAAGTTCCTACAGTGAACAATCCTTAGAATCTTCTGGGATTAGTATGCGAAATGAACGGGGCTGGTACGATCGTTTTCGCGGCCGGGTGATGTTCCCCATTCATTCTATCTCCGGTAGGGTGTTGGGATTCGGTGGAAGGATTTTGCAAAGCAATGCGAAGGCCGCGAAATACCTCAACTCGCCGGAGAACCCTATTTACCATAAGAGCAAGGTGCTCTATGGCTTGTTTCAAGCGAAACAAGAGATTGTGAAACGTGATGAAGCGCTGCTGGTTGAGGGCTACACGGATGTTTTAAGTTTCTACCAAAACGGTGTTCAAAATGTGGTGAGTTCTTCGGGTACAGCATTGACGGAAGGTCAGATTGCTATGCTGAAGCGTTATACACCAAACATTACATTGCTTTATGACGGAGATGCTGCGGGGATTCGTGCAAGTTTCCGAGGTTTAGATATGATGTTGGAGCAAGGTGTGAATGTGCGCGTTGTTCCTTTTCCAGAAGGTGAAGATCCCGACAGTTTTGCGCAAGCACACAGTACAGAGGAATTAGAAAAATACATCAAATCTAATCGCCGAGATTTTATCAGTTTCAAAACTGGAGTATTGATAGATGAGGCCGCCGGTGATCCGCTCAAGCGAGCGCAGATGGTGAGAGAAATTGTGGCGAGTATTGCTAAGGTGCCGGATCGAATTGGTCAAGAGGTTTTCGTCAAGGAAGCGGCACGTCTATTAGATATAGATGCTGCTGCACTTTTTGATGAATTGCACCGATTATTAAACGATCAGTCCCGTCAAGCCCGAAGAAAACAGCAACAAGAACCGCCAATGGAGGTGGTTACTGGCGGTGTGCCTGAAGAGGCTAAAATCCTTGGTTATGAGCAAGAGAAAACCTTGATTCATTTGGCCATTAGTAAAGGCACAGAAATCATGCTCGAAGAGGGTATTGATCCAGAAGAGGTGAATCCTGTGACTGTGGCGGATTGGATCAAGCAGGAGCTGGACAATGATGGGATTACGTTTCAAGTACCGGTTTTTGCAAAGGCCTATGGATTGCTATGTGCAGAATTGGAAGAAGGTGAGGTGCCGGTGACATCATGGTGGGTGCGTCAACCGGACCCGGAGGTCGTGGAATTGGTCACCGAAGCATTGACAGAGAAATATACTCTTGCAAAATGGGAGGCCCGTGAGATCTATCTACCAAAGGAAAAAAACATCATCTTCTCTTTGGTGCGCGATACCGTGTTTCGCTTTAAATACATGCACGTGCAACGTCAGTTAGAGCTTTTGAAGTCGAAGTTAGATGGCGACGACATTCAGATTGATCATTATATGAATGAGTTCTCTAAATGGAACCAATTGCGTCAAATGCTGGACGATGAACTCAATCGCGTGGTGTAAATCCACAACTTCTCAAGGCGGATATTGCTTCAAATAGCCGGTCCGTAAATGCAACTTCTTTCAATACCGTGTAGGATGCGTTCATACCATCGAGCATTTCGAGATAACGCTTATGGAGTTCGTCGCGTCTATCAAGATCTTCCCGCATAGGATCTTCGTAAGCTTTATTTGTAGGAGCACACACGAGGTAGTGCAGGTGAGTAGGAATGGGGGTGAATGCTTCAACGGGACGTTGGAATTTATCAGCGGCCCATACAGCTAAGGTGATTCCATCGGTGTCGAATAAGGTAGCCTGGGCATGCGCATCAAAATAGCCATGGATGCGTTGTTGGTCGATTTGGCCCGTCGCGATGGTGTTGAACACGGCCTCACTTAAATCTGATGCCATAATTCCATTTTCGCTCATGTAGTGGCGCGCATATTCTGTTACTGCAGGCAGTTGGAACAGTTCGCTTAGCGCAGCGCACAAGCGCGATTTATAGGTGCTTTCAGTACCGGTGAGAACGATGTGTGGCATTAGCAAGGGAATTTATAGAGAAGGAGTTGCTCGTTTGCCCAGAACTTGCTGTCGCTTGCGGTGATTTGGTAATCTTCTGTAAAATCTTCTGAGGGCAGCGCATCGTATTGTACCATGCCAACCTTTTCTAATACCCTCTTACTGGCGGTATTGCTCGAGAGCGTTCGGCCAATGATGGGCGATGCATCGAATGTATTGCCTAATGTTAAGGCAGCCTGTGCCGCTTTTGTAGCAATGCCTTTTCCCCAATGTTCCCGAAAAAACCGGAAGCCTAAATCAACGCCCCAAGGGTTCTTCTTCAGTCCGCACCAACCTAATGGTGTGTTGCTTGCAGCCTCTGTAACGATCCAGCGGCCGTAGCCGTCGCGTTGGTAATTGGGATAGGATAGTATGAGTTCGCGCGCCATGGCTTCACTCGAAAATCCACTGTCGCCAGTATACTTTATTACTTCAGGATCCTTATTCAAGCGGTAGAGCCAAGGCGCGTCGCTCAGCGTCCATTGGCGCAGTTGAAGGTTGTGCGCATCAAAAGGCGCCATTTCCTTTCGGTGGGTCGCTAAACAGTAATAGTTGCTCCCGTCAAAGTGACCTTGTACGAAACACTGAATGGGTTGCAGTCGCATCTCATTTGTAGCATAGACCCATGCCGTTCCTGACCATTGGTTGCCATTCTCTTCTGCGGACAGTGAAGTAATGTGAAGGTGCTTTTTGAAATCCACGTTGCCTCCGCCGTAGAGCTTGAATAAACTTTCCTTAATGCCCCAAATTAGTTGTTGGGCATGCACAGTTCCCAAGGATTGGAGGTATGTTTCTTCGTCCGGTCGAATAAATTTTTTCGCAATACGACCAATCTGTGGACGTATACCTTCAATATCAACGCCTACCTCGAGAGAAGCAGAATAGGCGGCAATAGCGCCATTCTTAGTGTGGCTTATGCTGATGTGCCCTGCTCTATGTTTGGGTTGTTTTCCATGGTAATACACAGCTGAAAGTGGCAATGGATCTAGCGCGTTAGCCAATGCAGTTCTGCTGACCAAGAACTCTTCTTTTCGTGGCTTGGTCTTGCGCTGCTCCCATTTTTCACGGTCTTCTGTGCTGAACATTTCTGCGCTGAGTAGCACGGATGGCCGATCTGACCAGCCAAATTGGACCTCTTCTGCTAAATGTGAAAACGGAAAATTGGTAGACATCATTACTAAACCTTTGTGCACTCAGCACGTTATGTATCTTTGCGCCAAATAAATTAGTTCACATGAGCGAAACAACACAGTACGTACCGTACAAAGTTAAAGATATGTCATTGGCCGATTGGGGCCGCACGGAAATCAAATTAGCTGAAGCTGAAATGCCAGGACTCATGGCGCTCCGCGAGGAGTTCGGTGCTAGCAAGCCTTTAAAGGGGTCACGCATCGCAGGGTGTTTGCACATGACCATTCAGACGGCTGTTTTGATCGAGACACTAGTAGAATTAGGAGCTGAGGTTACTTGGTCTTCTTGTAATATTTTCTCAACGCAGGACCATGCTGCCGCTGCTATTGCTGCTGCGGGTATCCCGGTATATGCGTGGAAGGGAATGAACGAAGACGAGTTCAACTGGTGTATCGAGCAGACGCTGCATTTTGGTGAAGACCGTCAGCCGTTAAACATGATCTTAGACGATGGTGGTGATTTGACCAACATGGTTTTTGACGAATTCCCAGAATTGGTTGCGGGCATCAAAGGATTGTCAGAAGAAACCACCACGGGTGTTCACCGTCTTTACGAGCGTGAGATCAATGGAACGTTGGTACTTCCAGCAATCAACGTGAACGATTCGGTAACGAAATCGAAGTTTGATAATAAATACGGTTGTCAAGAATCGGCAGTGGATGCGATCCGTCGTGCTACTGATGTGATGATGGCAGGTAAAGTTGCTGTTGTTGCCGGTTACGGTGACGTAGGTAAGGGTACTGCGGCTTCATTGCGTGGTGCAGGTGCACGCGTTATTGTAACGGAGATCGATCCTATTTGTGCCTTGCAAGCAGCGATGGACGGATTTGAAGTGAAGCGTATGGCTACGGCTATTCCGCGTGCTCAAATCATCGTTACAGCAACCGGTAATAAAGACATCATCACTGAAGAACACTTCAAGTTGATGAACGATAAGACCATTCTATGTAATATCGGTCACTTTGATAATGAGATCGACATGGCTTGGTTGAACAAGACTTACGGCGACACGAAGAAGGTGATCAAGCCTCAGGTAGATCTATACAACGTTGACGGCAACGAAATCATCGTATTGGCGGAAGGCCGTTTGGTGAATCTAGGTTGTGCTACAGGCCACCCGTCGTTTGTCATGTCAAACAGCTTCACCAACCAGGTATTGGCTCAATTAGAGCTTTGGTTGCGCAGCGATCAGTACGAGAACAAAGTATACGTCTTGCCAAAGCATTTGGACGAGAAAGTAGCAGCCTTGCACCTCGAGAAGATCGGTGTAGAGCTCGAAACCCTTCGCAGCGATCAGGCCGATTACATCGGAGTGAAAGTCGAAGGCCCATTCAAGCCAGAGCACTACCGCTACTAAAAATTTTTTCAACTACGGGGCCGCAACGCGGCCCCGTATTGTTTTCAGCCAATTCCTTGAAATTTGGCATAGTTTTTCTGACCTTATTCCCAGAAAGAAATCCACTGTGAAAACGATCAAATGTTTATTGCTCACCCTTGTATTTCCATTCATTGCGAACGGTCAAGCAAAGCTTGTTTTAGGTGAACTAGACATGGGCATTCTTGCCAGCTATCACTATGTCTCTCGAGATCTTCCGAGCTTTGTGATTGGTGAAGAGTACGAGCTGGGCGGTTACCTGCACGATATGGACAACGGCGGATTAATTGCCATAACCACTTCTTATTTGCGTAACGGTGCCTATGGAACCAATTTTGGTTTGCCCAACTATGCCATAGGAAAATTCACTAGCGCCAAGGTAAAAGTAGGAAAGCTCGTTGAGGCCAACACAGTTGATATCCTCACCTCCGTTGGCTTTGGATATTTCTATGGTGCCGATGCCGCCGAAAAGAGTGGGTTGCTCGACCTGGTATACCTTGACCCTGCAGAACCGGTAGCGGTCTTCACTATTCCGATTGCCTTAGATATACAATGGTATGGATTGGACGGAAGCATTAACTCTTTTGGTGTGAAATACGAACTAAACGGTTGGGGCAATTACCTGGGCGTAGGCTTCACGTACCTGCTCTAGGAAAATGATAGTTTCAATCTACTTTCTCAAGGTAAAATCGTGAATATGTTTTCAAAGGTTTATTTTCTTAAGCTGTGGCTTCCTTTTGCCGTATTATCTCTATTTACTACGTTGTTGACGGTATATAGTATTCAGCCGAAATTGGGTATTGAGGTAGCCTCTGGATGGGATTTGTTCCGCAATATAGTTTTGATGTGGATGCCTCAAACGGGCTTAGCAGTGTTCTTGTACCTGTATTGGTATTGGGAATGGCCGATTCTGGCCAAGTATAGTATTGTATTGTCTTTAAGTTGGGGCATGGTGCTTGGACTGGGTCTAATGGGTACGCAAATTCCGGTATAAAAAAACCCGATTTTCTCAAGAAAATCGGGCCTTTAAATGAGGTCGACAGGGTGAGTTAGCTTCCGCATGCTTCACACTCTGGGTTGTCAATACTGCAAGCTTTTGGTTGTTCTGCCTGCTCTAATTCTTGTACGAAACTTGCGAAGGAGTCGTCCATTTGGAAGTCGTTTGCGCTCATGGTATATACTTTTTTGTTTTTGTCTTATCCTAAACTAGAAATTCAAATCCTCCTTTTTACGTAGGAGTGAATTGCGTTATTAACAATTTCATTTTTTGATTTTGTGGGAGTTAGGGGCCAATTTTTTGATAACTCTCTTCGTATCTTAGAGCAAGCAGATTTGCCCATCATCTTTTTTACTTCGACTCCTATGAAAACCCGTTCGCGCGTTCACCTATTTATGCTCTTTGCTCTATTATGGGGCGTGAATGTGCGCGCCCAACAGTCGCTTCGCGAGTCGTACATTGAAGAATATGCGCAATTGGCTGTTGCTGAAATGAATAGATCTGGCATACCGGCGTCGATCACCTTAGCGCAAGGGATATTGGAGAGTGGAAACGGCCAGAGTGAATTGGCACGGAAATCTAACAACCATTTTGGGATTAAATGCCACAGTGATTGGAAAGGCGCGAAGGTGTACCATGATGACGATGAAAAGGGTGAGTGCTTTCGTAAATACGATAAACCACAATACAGTTTTGAGGACCATACAGATTTTTTGATGCGCGGATCGCGGTATGCGTTTTTGTTTGAATTGGACCCTAACGATTATAAGGGTTGGGCGAAAGGGCTTAAAAAAGCGGGGTATGCGACGGCACCTGAATATGCTGATCGTCTGATTAAAATTATAGAAGACGAAATGTTATACCGCTTTGACGGAGGCGCTGCATTAACCCCTGCTGTTGCCGGCGGAACGGGACCTGTCTTGGATAAAAAAGGACGACCAGTGACCAATGCCCGAGAGCGCTTCGTCCTACGTCGCGTGCAGAGTGAAGGTACGCGCGTCGCGTTCGTACTCTTCCAAAAGGGTGACCGACTAGAATATATCGCGGATTCACTTCACCTGCCTACGGCGGCGCTCCTCCAATTTAACGATTGGACGCATGAGGTCGTTGTTTCGGAAGGTGATCGCGTATATGTCGACGAGAAGAAAGGCCGTGGAAGAACGAAAACTACAGTCGTACGCGTTGGAGAGACCATGCACAGCATTAGTCAACGCGAGCAAATGAAATTGGCCAAATTGTACAAATTCAATGACTTTGCAGTGGGCTATCAACCTATGGTTGGGGATGAGATAAGATTACGCCCCTTGGGTTTGCTTCAAAAATTCAAAGACTAAAACCGCTTCCTAAGCTTATCGATGGCGTAGGTCAGAAGAAATACCCCAGTAAAAATATTCCCTAACAACCATAAGGAAGGTGCGCCCATCAAATGAAATATTTTAAACCAGCCGCCTAAGAACAGCCCAGAGTAGCCTATAATTCCGCTTATTCGAACAATCTTTTTCATGAACACAAACATACCGTTTTCGTGTCATATCTTCGCGTTGTCTCAAAGGGGTGCCCAGAAAGTCGTTTGACCTGCGGGCTGAGAACATACCCATAGAACCTGGGCAGATAATGCTGCCAAGGAACGAAAGCAATATTTGTGTAACAACACGTTATTGCCCCTTGACGTGGTTTTAAAAGACCAATTTTCATGAAAAAATTCATGTGTACCGCAGCAGTTGTAGCCTTCTCGCTATATGCCACTGCACAAGAAAAGGCCGATTCGGCCAAAATCGACATTCTTCTTCTTCCAAATGTGGAACTCAATGAGGTGAATGTACTGGGCACTTGGGCGCAAAAGAATGACCCCATCGCACAGATTAACCTAACACAAAAGGATATTGAAGCGCTTAATACTGGTCGCGATCTTCCTTATGTTTTGCAAGATGTTGCAGGCGTAGTGAGTTTCTCTGATGCGGGAAACGGTGTTGGATACACCAACATGCGTGTTCGCGGTTCGGACATCACGCGCATCAACGTAACGGTTAATGGCATTCCAATGAATGATGCCGAGAGCCATGGCGTGTTTTGGGTGAATACACCAGACCTCATGTCTTCCACAAACGCCATTCAATTGCAAAAAGGTGTCGGAACTTCCACCAACGGTTCTGGGGCCTTCGGGGCTACTCTGGGAATGAGTACCCTTGGGGCGGGCAATCAGAGTGCACGTCTCACCTTGGGGGCCGGCTCCTATGGTACCCAGCGTGCGACCTTCCAAGCGAGCACGGGCCGTACGAAAGATGGTTTTTGGATGAATACGCGCATCTCGTCCATCACTTCAGACGGCTATGTGGAGCGTGCATCTTCAGACCTGCAATCGTACTATGTAAGCGCTGGTTTTGCCGGTGGCGGTCATTTTGTCGAGGCCATACGCTTTGGCGGTGGCGAACGTACCTATCAGGCTTGGTATGGGATCGATTCTACCACCATGTATGGCGGCGCTTGGGATGCTGCACCACGTTCAAATTTCGCTGGTGCCATCTATGACGACATGTGGAATGTTGTCGGCACCTATGACGACCAAGTAGATAATTACGGCCAGGAGCATACACAGTTGCACTACCGTTATTCCAACCTCTTTGGAGGAACTTTTGCGGCGGCTTTGCACCACACTGCAGGCGCCGGTTATTATGAAGAATACAACCAAGGTTCAGTCTTGGGATTGAGCTTCATGGACTTCGGATTAATGCCGTATTACACCGCTTCAGGCGATACCGTTGGGTATGGAGATGTTGTCACACGTAAATGGTTGGACAACGATTTCTATGGAGCCACGTCTTCGTGGACCTATGAAAACGGCGACCAGCGTGTACAGCTTGGCGGTGGCGTGCACCGTTATGAGGGAGCGCATTTTGGTCGTGTGATTTGGGCAAACAATCCAAACGTAAGTACCCTTGATGGGGAGTACTATACGGGTGATGCCGTTAAAGACGATGCAAATATCTATGCGAAATACGCTGTGACTAAAAACAACCTTTTGGTCTACGCAGATGCACAATACCGTTACGTGAACCACAGTTCAACTGGCGGCTCAGCGACGGGACCGGCAAACTTTGACCGAACGTTCAACTTCTTTAACCCTAAAGTAGGTATGACCTACAACCTGGGTGGAAATCAAGTTTTCGGTGCGTATGCAGGTGTAGGTCACCGCGAGCCGAACCGTACAGATTTACAGTATGCTGCTGATGCCAATGCGTTGCAGGCAGAACGTATGTTGGATATGGAATTGAATTTCCGCAACTCCGGCGAGAAGTGGGCTTTTGATGTAAACGCCTACCGCCAGCAGTACCAAAACCAATTGGTTTTGACAGGTGCGATTGATGCTCAGGGGTATCCAATCCGTGAAAATGTTGGACAGAGCTTTCGTCAAGGAGTTGAGTTTACTGGTGCGTATGAGTTGACTTCAGCGCTTTCAGCGACGGCCAATGTGGCTTTAAGTCAGAACGAGAATGTGAACTGGGTGAGTGATCCCACCTCTTCAATTGTGAATAATACCCCAATTGCTTTTTCACCTGTCGCAGCAGCTAGTGCTCGATTAACGTATGCTAAGAAAGGTTTTGAGGCAACGCTTTGGAACCAATACGTAGGTAAGCAATATATGTCGAACGAAGGGCTTGAGGCACACAGTCTACCGGCCTATCACATTATCAATGCACGTACCTCATACACTTGGAATTGCAGCGATATGCAGCGCTTGGTTGGATTTGTGGAGTTCAGAAACTTGGGCAACACATCCTATGCAGCTAATGGATACATGTGGGGCGATTTTGCGTACTACTACGCACAAGCGACTTTCAACATTATGACAGGTTTGACCTTCGAATTTTAAGCAAGCCAATTCTTGAAACTAAAAACCCGCGGGCCATGCCCGCGGGTTTTTTATTCGATTTTATTCCGCCTTCATGGTTCGGAGAATTTTCTGCAACTCTCCTTTGATGTAGGTCAGTTTTTCAACGACTTCACGTTGCGCTATGATGTCGTCTTTTTTCGTGGCTTGCAGTTTTTTTCTCGCACCATCTATGGTAAAGCCTTTGTCTTTTACCAATTCTTTAATGGCGGCAAGAAGCAAGATATCTTCCTTAGTGAACTTGCGATTGCCACGCGTACTTTTCTTCGGTTTGAGTTTGGGGAATTCCTTTTCCCAGTAACGGATATTAGAAGCATTGATTTCCAACAAATCAGCTACTTCTCCAATAGAGTAATACAGTTTGTCTAAATGGTCCAATGTAATCCCGTTCATAAAGGAAAGATACGCTCTTTTTTTGAGCAGACGAATACCCTAGTCGAAGCTCTGGTTAGAGTGGCTCGAAATAATCAGCATTTCTTCGTATTCCTCGGGAGAAAGATCATTAAAGAAGTAGTTGATAGGATTGATTTTTCGCCCGTCCTTAATTACCTCATAATGCAAGTGTGGTGCGGTAGAAGAACCGGTTGATCCAATATACCCAATAACATCTCCACGTTTTACACGCTGCCCTCTGCGGACTTCTATTTTACTCATGTGTCCGTACAACGTTTCATATCCAAAGCCGTGGTCAATGACGATATGATATCCGTATCCTGACCGACTGCGTTTATAGGTGGTCACTTTACCATCACCTGTTGCATAGATAGGTGTGCCCGTTGGTGCAGAAAAATCGGTCCCCCAGTGCATCTTGCGTACTTTATAGATAGGGTGTATGCGGTAACCGTAACCGGATGCCATTTTCTTTAGATTTTTGTTTGCCACTGGCTGAATAGCCGGAATGGCTGCAAGCATTTTTTCTTTATTCCGTGCCATTTCTACCACGTCGTCGAAACTTTTAGATTGCACATAAGCGCGACTGGCTACTTGGTCCAGTTTCTTGCGCGTATCCATTAACAACTCTGAATTATCAAAACCTTCAAGGTTGCGGTAGCGGTTTGCACCACCAAAGCCCGCTGTACGAACTTCAGCAGGTATAGGACCGGCTTCAAAAATGGTGCGGTAAATTTCGTCGTCGCGTTTTTCAATATCGCCAAGGACTTCTGTCAGCTGATTCAATTTACCGTTCATGAGCTCGTACTGAAGAACCATGTTTTCTAATTCACGCTTCATTCTGCGCTCCTTAGGGCTGTCGAACCAAAGGTCAGCAGCTAGATAGAAAACCACACCAAAAGCCATTGCAACGGCGCCGAAAACAGCAGCGTCTTGTAGCTTTTGTTTCCAAGTGCGCTCTATCTTTCTGTAAGAGAGCGTTTTAGAATCATAGGTGTATTTTACTTTAGCCATACTTTGTGCGTTATTTTTGCTAAGACGCAAATTCTACGCGATTATTGTGCCACAAAGAAACGATTTTAGACAAACAACATAACCATCCCACTCAGGGAAATATTCACAGTATGCTGACTTCTAAGGAGATACGTCGAAAATTCCTTCAATTTTTTGAGGAAAAAGGCCACGAAATAGTGGCATCCGCACCAGTGGTGAACAAAAACGATCCCACATTGATGTTCATCAATGCCGGAATGAACCCCTTTAAAGATTATTTCTTAGGGAATGCTGTGCCCAAAAACAACCGAATTGCGGACACACAGAAGTGCTTGCGCGTAAGTGGAAAGCACAATGATTTAGATGAGGTGGGCCACGATACTTACCATCATACACTATTCGAGATGTTGGGGAATTGGTCCATAGGGGATTATTTCAAGCAGGAAGCCATTGATTGGGCCTGGGAATTGCTCACAGAAGTATACGGTATCGATAAGGACCGATTGTACGTTAGCGTCTTTGGCGGTGATGTAAAAGAAAAGATGAGCCGCGACGATGAAGCGGCGAACATGTGGTTGAAGCACACCACTAATGACCGTATCATCAATGGATCGAAGAAGGATAATTTTTGGGAAATGGGTGAAACCGGTCCCTGTGGTCCTTGTTCTGAAATTCATGTGGATCTACGAAGCGATGCTGAACGCGCGAAAATGGACGGCGCTTCTTTGGTGAACGCGGATCATCCTCAAGTCGTAGAGATTTGGAATCTCGTATTTATGCAGTTCAACCGCAAGGCTAGTGGAGAATTGGAAAACCTTCCTGCGCAGCACATAGACACAGGTATGGGTTTCGAACGTCTGTGTATGGCGTTACAGGGCAAACAGTCGAATTACGACACGGATGTCTTTACCCCGTTGCTATCCAAAATTTCAGCCGTTTCAGCAACGGCTTATGGCGCATCTGAAGCCTCAGATATCGCACAGCGCGTGATTGCCGACCACATTCGTGCGGTTGCATTTGCCATTGCCGACGGTCAATTACCGGCCAGCTCGGGTGCTGGATATGTGATTCGTCGCATTTTACGTCGCGCTATTCGTTACGGATTTTCGTATTTGAATTTGAAGGAACCCTTCATGTTCAAGCTTGTTGAGGTATTGGAACGAGAGATGGGTGAATTTTTCCCTGAACTAACCGCTCAGCGTGCGTTGGTTGAAAAAGTGATTGAAGAGGAGGAAAACAGCTTTTTGAAAACGCTTGCACAGGGTTTGGCGAAGTTGGAAGAATTTCTGGCAAGCGATGCGAAAGTATTAGACGGACAACGGGCCTTTGAATTGTACGATACTTATGGTTTCCCGATTGATTTGACAGAACTCATCATGCGTGAGAACCAGCGTACGGTGGATATGGCAGGATTCACGTCAGAAATGACCGCTCAAAAAGAGCGTTCGCGTGCGGCTACCAAGCTTAGTACGGACGACTGGGTGGAGCTAGAAGAAGATGATGTCGAAGAGTTCGTTGGTTACGATTATACTGAGGCGGACGTGCGTATTACACGTTACCGCAAGGTGAGTGCGAAGAAAAAAGAATTTTATCAATTGGTACTTTCCTTAACGCCCTTCTATCCTGAAGGCGGTGGGCAAATTGGGGATTCGGGTACCTTAGTTCAGGGCGATCATACCATACACCTCACTACCACGAAAAAAGAGAATGGTGTTATTGTGCATTTTACCGACGATTTGCCCGCGGAGTTAGGTGGTCAGTGGAAGGCGACAGTGAATGTTGCCGATCGTAATGAAACTGCGAAAAATCACAGTGCGACCCACTTGATGCATGAAGTGTTACGCGAAGTTTTGGGCACGCACGTCGAGCAAAAAGGCTCGCTGGTACGTCCAGATTATTTGCGTTTTGACTTTTCTCATTTCCAAAAGGTAAGTGCGGAGGAATTGGCCACCATTGAAACTAAGGTAAACGAGCGTATTCAAGCCAATTACACGCTCGAAGAATACCGCAACATTCCTATTGCTGAGGCGAAGGATATGGGAGCTATGGCACTCTTCGGCGAGAAGTATGGCGATACCGTTCGCGCTATTAAATTTGGTTCATCTGTCGAACTTTGTGGTGGTATTCACGTGCCTGCCACGGGCTCTATAGGACTCTTTAAGTTTATTTCTGAAGGTGCTGTTGCAGCGGGTGTTCGTCGTGTTGAAGCGGTGACCGGTAAAGGAGCTCTAGACTATGTCAATGCTGAGCTCGCAAAACTGCGTGCGGCGGCTGAGGTGTTGAAGCATCCGCAGGATTTGGCCAGTGCATTGCAGCAGTTGAAGGAGAAGGAGGCCGCCGCGCAGAAAGAAATTGACGCATTGCGTAAAGAAAAAGCAATGGGAGCGGTAGCAGAATTAGAAAACGGTGCAGAGGCATTTAATGGAGCCAGAGCTATTGTTGCACGGACCACGCTTGATGCAGGCAGTGTAAAAGATTTAGTTTTCAAACTCAAAGCGACGCCAGGCACTTTAGTCATTTTAGGCAATGTTGTCGAGGGCAAGGTTACCTTGAGCATTGGGGTTAGTGACGACCTTATCACGGATAAGGGGTGGCATGCGGGCAATGCCGTACGCACATTAGCAAGACACATCAGTGGTGGTGGAGGCGGTCAGCCCGGCTTCGCTACAGCAGGAGGTAAAAATCCTGATGGCATAGATAAAGTATTAGTAGAATGGAAAAACGAATTCTCATGATGAAAACAGCCTTACGATTATTCCTTGTAGTTGGCTTATTTCCTGTAGCGCTGATGGCTCAGAAAACAGAGCCCATCGAATACTACACTGATAGTGATATTAACGACACAAAGTTTTCTTTAGCGGCTAGTTATGCTCCTTCTTTTTCGGGACGCCGCTTGGCATTGTATACTCCCGTACAGGACGGAACGGAATTATTTGCCCTCACGAATGAAGATGGTGGTGGTGTGCTGGGCCAACGTTATGGATTTTCTTTGTTTTATGAACTGCGCAGCATGTTCCACATTGGTATCGGTTGGTCGCAGGAGCACAGTGGTTATCTGACCAAAGGATTTGCGGTGTTTGATCAAAATGCGATCTTCCAAGATACCATTGGGACATACACGGCAAAAACGTCGTACAATGCGATAAACATTCCCATTCAAATCGTCTTCCACACACAAATGACGGATGTTTGGGCGTTGCAGGTCATACCTTCTTATGACCTTACGTTTTATTCAGGCATCCAACGCGAATGGATCGGTGATGAGGTGCCCAATTTTCCAGCGGATGCCGCTACAGGAGTATTGGGATCGTTGTACGAACGCGGTACAGAAGTGAAATACATGACGGGCTTCAATGGATCTATTGGCTTTGCTATCGGGAACGAATTTACCATAGCAAACAACCTCGCCCTCACTGTGCGTGGTGAATTCCGTTACGGCTTGTTGCCTATCAATAAGGAGGATATAGGTCTTCGTGAAGTGCCCTATGGGGTAGGCGCAGCGGTTGGGTTCCGTTATTACTTATAAGCAGTTCCCTGCAGTAAAGGCATAAAAAAATCCGGGCGCATACGCGCCCGGATTTTTTTGTGTTCGGTGATTTCGATTATTCCGCCGATGCAGAATCTGCGGCCTCGACAGCAGCTTCCGTTGCTTCTTCTTCACTAGGCGTTTCGCGGTTTTCATTCAACATGTTCACCATACGCTCAGTAATGTCAAACTCATCGTTCGCATAAATGATTTGACCGCCTTCTTCGTAGAGAAGAATAAAGTCCAGGTTCAACTCTTCTTTGAGCACTTCAATGGCGCTGTTCATGTCTTCGCGCATCACGAGCGTGAGGTCATTTTGGCGTTTCATCATCTGGCTTTGTGCAGCTTGCTCTACTTGAAGATAGTTTTGTTGAACGCGACGTAGATCGGCTTCATTTGCTTCGCGTTGACGCGCCGTCATTTTTGGTGCCTCTTGCTGATAAAGCTCGAGATTAGTCTGCAATTCTTGTTGGCGACGTTGCAATTCAATGATAATTTTTTCTTCTTCCGCTTGCAGTTCTCCAACCAATTCCTGGAAGTAGTTGTACTGACTCTGCAAAGAGTCAATTCGTACATAGGCTAAACGAATGCCTTTATCTGTGTTTTCAACTGCTGCCGGTTGCTGACAACTTGCGAGCATGCTTAGACCGATTGCGGCCAAAAAGAACTTTTTCATGTTAAAAATCTAGGTTGTTCAATACGTTTTTATCTACGAGCTTCGGTACAGTCACTTTCAAATTAGGGGTGCGCTGCATCTCGCGCTCAATGGCGAATATAGCTTCTTTATTTCTAGCCCAAGATCTTCTTGCGATGCCATTATTGACATCATAGAGCAGCATGTTTTCTAATTTACGCTCTGCTTCATCAGAACCGTCAAGCAACATGCCGAATCCGCCGTTGATCACTTCGCCCCATCCAACGCCACCGCCGTTGTGGATGCTAACCCAAGTCGCACCTCGGAAGCTGTCGCCAATCACGTTCTGGATGGCCATATCTGCGGTGAAGCTCGAGCCGTCGTAGATGTTCGAGGTCTCGCGGTACGGGCTGTCGGTTCCACTGACATCGTGGTGGTCACGGCCCAGAACGACTGGCCCAATCTGGCCTGCAGCGATGGCTTTATTGAAAGCGCGGGCAATCTCAATACGACCTTCGCTATCGGCATAGAGGATGCGCGCCTGAGAACCCACGACTAATTTGTTTTCCTTCGCGCCTTTGATCCAACGAATGTTATCGTCCATTTGCTCGCGAATTTCTTTCGGTGCCTTGGCCATGAGTCCTTCCAAGATTTCTTGTGCGATGGCATCGGTCTTATCTAAATCGGCCCCATCGCCACTGGCACATACCCAGCGGAACGGACCAAAGCCGTAGTCGAAACACATCGGCCCCATAATGTCCTGCACATACGAAGGGTAGCGGAATAATTCGCCGTCTTCATCCATGATTTCTGCACCGGCGCGAGAGCTTTCCAATAAGAACGCATTGCCGTAATCGAAGAAGTACATGCCGTTTTCTACGAGCGCATTGACCGCCTTAACGTGACGCTTCAAGGTCGCTTGGATGCGTACTTTGAACTCATCAGGGTTATTCGCCATCATCTCGTTCGACTCTTCGTAGCTCATGCCTTGTGGGTAGTAGCCGCCGGCCCAAGGGTTGTGCAAGGACGTCTGGTCAGAACCGAGGTCAACGTGAACGTTGCGTTCTACCATGCGTTCCCAGAGATCCACTATATTTCCTATATAAGCAATGCTTCGTGCGCGTTTGTTTGCCTGGAATTCCAGGGCCATATCGATGGCCTCATCCGTGCTTGAGGTAATCTCGTCCACCCAGCCCTGCTCGTGACGCTTGTAGGCTGCTTTAGGGTTGATCTCTGCGGTGATGCTCACGACCCCAGCAATATTTCCTGCCTTTGGCTGCGCTCCTGACATACCGCCCAATCCCGCAGTGACAAATAGTTTTCCTTCCGGTCCGCCGCTAGATTTCATGCGTGCCGCATTCAATACGGTGATGGTTGTTCCGTGTACGATCCCTTGTGGACCAATGTACATGTAAGAACCGGCCGTCATTTGACCGTATTGGGTAACGCCTAGGGCATTGAATTTTTCCCAATCGTCCGGCTGGCTGTAATTTGGAATCATCATTCCATTGGTTACCACCACGCGCGGTGCTTCTTTCGAAGAAGGGAAGAGGCCCATTGGGTGGCCGCTGTACATGTGTAGGGTCTGCTCCTCAGTCATTTCGCTGAGGTATTTCATCGTCAAGAGGTATTGTGCCCAATTCTGGAACACCGCCCCATTACCGCCGTAGGTAATGAGCTCTTCCGGGTGTTGCGCCACCGCCGGATCCAGGTTGTTCTGTATCATCAACATGATGGCCGCCGCACCTGGCGTTTTGCACGGATAGTCTTCAATCGGCCTAGCATGCATGTCGTAGGAAGGCTTGAACCGGTACATGTAAATGCGTCCAAATTCCTTAAGCTCTTCTAAAAATTCTGTCGCTAGCGCTTCGTGCCATTCCACTGGAAAATAGCGCAGTGCATTTTCCAAGGCCAATTTTTTCTCTTTAGCAGAGAGTATATCCTTTCTTTTAGGCGCGCGATTTACATCTCCAGGTACGCTGCGTTTTGCCGGTAAGTGTTCGGGCAATCCCTGGGTGATTTCTTTCTGAAATGGGGTCATCATCTACGTTAGGTTCCTTTTATGCTGTGTGTTCTTTTATCGTAGCCGTATGGGCAGTGTTTACAACCGCTTTGGCAACAATAGCCGCGTTTCAAATGGTATTTTTCCGTGAAAACTATATACCCCTCTGGGGTTTTGTAAAAGTCCTCAGGGTCCAATTCTTTTTTGAACATGCCGCTTTTTTTGGTCACTCAAAGGTAAGTCTCATTAGCTTTGTTTCATGGACCTTACCTCATTTCCCTTTATAACACCTTCGCCCACTGAAAAGTTGCTGGATTTTTCTTTGGGAACCCTGTGGATGAAACGCGACGACTTAATCCACCCCGCCGTTTCGGGAAACAAATGGAGAAAGTTGAAAGGGTTTTTTCGCGAGGTTGATCCAAGCAGGCCTGTGCTGACTTATGGCGGTGCGCATTCCAACCACTTGCGCGCTGCGGCATTTGCACTAGCACACGCGGGTATAAAAAGCATTGGTATCGTACGCGGCGAAGAACTCCATGCCTCAAGCAGTCCTACATTAGTGTATTGTATGAGCATGGGTATGCGGCTGCATTTTGTTTCTAGAGCAGAATATAAGGAATTGCGTGCTGCGAATTGGATGCCGTCTCAGGAACAGGTTCAGCCGTGGGGAGCAGAAACAGCGCAAATACTCCCAGAAGGTGGGGCAGGAGTGCACGCCATGGAGGGCTGTGGTGAAATTTGGAGGGAATTGGACTGGATGCCTGATCACTTGCTGGTTGCGAGTGGCACAGGAACGACAGTTACAGGAATTCTAGCGGCCATGCCTGTTGGTGCGAAAACCAAAGTACACGTGATCAGTGCCGTAAAAGGAGCTAAAATTGAACAAGCAACAGTAGCAGCTTGTGCTGCACAAAAATCCATTAATCTGCATTGGGAAGACGAGGTGCATTTTGGCGGTTTTGGTAAAATTCCAGCCCAGTTGACACCCTTACAAACAGCATTTAATAAAGAGCACGGCTTTGCTATTGATTCGGTATACAATGCAAAAGTATGGGCCTATTTTCAACGCACTTCATTCGAAGGAAGCGTGCTCTGGATCAATACAGGAGGGGTGTTTAAACCGTAGTTTCGAGCAATTCCAGAACCATTTGTTCTACTTCGTCACTGTCCCAACGCTCCTCAATGTTTTCAGTAGCAAGCACCTTAGCCATGATTCTGTCGTGACGCTCACCTTCTGCCATTGCGTCGTGGTAAGGAATGTTGGTGAACTTGACTAAGGTGTAGAGTGGTGTCCATCTATCCGGGTGGTTCTTCTGCACCTTTTGTTCAATGCGTTTACGCAATTGGAATTCAGGATCCGCAACGAGATCGCGCATTTCGATAAAGTTTCGCAGGCTTAAATCCACTAATGCGTTTCCGGCCGGAACGCGCAATGCTGTATAGCGCTCCATCACCGTTGGAAGATTTTCGTGGCCCCATTCATCGAGCAGTTCGCAGAATACACGTGCATCTTCTAATGAGCCGTTCATTCCTTCACCGTAAAACGGTACCGTCGCATGTGCGGCATCTCCAATAAGGGCTGTTTTAGTGCCCCAGTGGTAGGGTTTACATCGGATTATCGCGAGGGCAGAAGTAGGATTGTTCTCCCATTGTTCTTCTAGATTAGGTATGAGCGGAATGGCATTATTAAAGTACTTTTCGAAGTAGCGTAAACCGTCCTTGCCTGTTTTTAATTGGTCCAGGCCATATTCTCCGGTAAAGGGGGCGAAAACCGTACCCGTAAATCCATTGTCCGTATTTGCCAATCCCATGAGCATGAATTCTCGGCGGGGCCAAATGTGCAATGCATCTAGGTTCAGTTGTGGACTACCGTCCGCGGCGGCAGGAATGTGTACTTCTTTGTATCCGCTGTCGATGTACTCTTGCGTAAAGTTGAACCGGGGTTGTTTCATCATTGCCCCACGAACTGCCGATCCGGTTCCGTCTGCGCCTATAATAAGGTCGGCACGTTCCCTAACGGTTTCACCCTTGCAGTCAAAGGTTACTTCCCCTAGCTCAAAGTCTATGTGGGTGCAGAAATGTTCGAATTGGACTGAAATGGCTGGATTTTCTTCCGCCAATTCCACCAAGGTCTGGTTCAATTCAGAACGGCTAATGCTATGAATGGCTTTTCCTTCAATGCTGTAAGGAAAATAGCTCTGGTTGCCTTCTAAGTCGTGAATTTGTCGTCCATAAGCAGGTACGGTAATCTTCCGAATTTCCGCTTCAATACCGGCATATTTAAAGGCGGTCCACCCGCGGTCACTGACCACTAGGTTAATGGAGCGGCCGCTTCCGTAAACCGATTTACGCGGATCGGGTCGTTTTTCATAGACCTGAACAGCGTACCCTTTTTGTCCTAGAACGTAGGCCATATATGAACCGGCTAATCCAGCTCCTACGACGATTGCCTTTTTCATGTGCCCTGCTCGTTTAAATAGTTCAATAAAATGGCTCCGAAGGCTCTGATATCTTCAAAGTTGTTGTACAAAGGAACAGGGGCCATGCGGATGACATTAGGTTCGCGCCAGTCTGCAATAACGCCTTCCTTCATTAGGTAGTCAAATAGAGGACGACCATACCCGTGAACGAGCAGTGAAATTTGGGCACCGCGCTCGTCCTTTGGTGTGATGATTTCAAAATCACTACCAGAGGCGTGTGCTACCTCTTCTAGAACTTCTTGAAGATAGGCGGTTAACTTTCTGCTTTTCGCGCGAAGGTTTTCTGCGCCCGCTCGGTCGAATAGATCTAAGCTTGCACGAAGCGGAGCCATAGCCATTACCGGGGCGTTTGATAGTTGCCACGCTTCCGCGGTAGGGATGGGAATAAAAGTTTCTGGCATTTCGAAACGGGTGGCTTTATCGTGTCCCCACCATCCTTCGAACCGTGGGATATTTGCGTCGTCATGATGACGTTCATGTACAAAATATCCTGCCGTTGCGCCGGGGCCGGAATTGATGTATTTGTAGTGACACCAAGCCGCGAAATCTACATTCCAGTCGTGCAATTGGATGTCAATATTACCTGCACCGTGTGCTAAATCCCAACCGACAACAATACCTTTCGATTGTGCATGAGCGGTCAATGTCTTCATATCCATGACCTGACCCGTGTAGTAATTCACTCCACCAATCATCATCATGGCTATTTCCTCGCTGTGCTGGTCAATGGCCGTGATAAAATCTTCCTTGCGAATGTGGTGCTCACCTTCGCGCGGTGCCACCTCTATTAGATGTTCTTTAGGGTCCAATCCATGAAAGCGCAGTTGGGAGGCTAAAGCGTATTGATCGGATGGAAATGCTTTTGCTTCGCACAAAATCTTCGTTCGCTTCCCTTTTGGTCTAAAAAAACTGACCATAAGCAGGTGGAGATTGTTCGTGAGCGAACCCATGACCACTACTTCTTCGGGCTTTGCACCTACAAGTTTAGAGAGACTCTCAGAGAAAAATTCGTGGTAGGGCATCCAAGGACGACGGGCATGAAAATGGCCCTCAACACCCCAGTTTTTCCAATCTTCGAGCTCCTCATTTAGGTAACTTTCAGCAGCCTTAGGCATCAATCCGAGGCTATTTCCCGTAAAGTACAAGGTCTGTTTACCGTCTATGACGGGCAGGTGAAACTCTGAGCGAAAAGCAGCGAGTGTATCTGCTGCATCTAGGGATGCGGCGTAGGCCGGATCTAATACGTTCATAGTGTAGTGTATTGGGGAGTCTAAAGGTAGGGCAAAAGGTACCACAGGCCCAAAAGAAGAAACGGGAGTCCTTCAATTAATAAACTGTAGTACAAGTCTCCCATCTTTGGATAGGATGTGAGTAGTACGGTGCCAAAAAAGAAGTAGAGCACGGTAAGTTGTAACCAAGGCAATTCAAAGTAATTCACTAGAATTAGGTAACTCAACCATAGCAAGGTGTTGGCTGCCCAAACGCTATTCTTAGCGCCAATCAAATGCGGTAGGGTTCGGATAGCGTTGGCGTCCAATTCGGCATCACGCACATCAAAGGGTATGGTCAGTGCAGCCGTCCATAAAAATCGTTCAATAAATGGCCAATACCAATCTTCGCCAGCACGAAGTGCAGGAATAACCGCGGTGACGTAAGCCCAAACCAAAGCAATGAGTATAAGTTTTAATCCAGGTATAGATCGCAATCCACCTCCTCTTCTTTTCAGTATAAATGGTATGGGGTACAGTAGAGCGAACGCACCCGCAATGGCATAGTGCCCGGTCAGTGCCACTTCGTTGATTCGAATGAGTTCAAAGAGGATAGTCGCCCCACCTAAACCCATGCTTAAAAAAGCTGTTTTGGGCATGCGTTCACGCCATTGACTAATACGGCTGCTACCTTCGGTGGCAGCCGGACCTTCAAATAGGCGAGCGAAGCCGTAGATGACTAAAGTCGCCGCCGCATTTAATACGGCAATGGAAGTTCCAGAAAATCTAAACAATTCTTCGCTGAATCGGGTTAACCCCCAAACGGCTCCGGCCACCCAAAAATTTGCATACACAAACGTGCGAATGAAGCCTTTGAAGGTGTTAATAAATGCGTTGAAATTTCCCATCGTGTTCTCCCCCTAAAAGTAAGGTATGTTCGCGAACTGTGATGTAATTTTGTCCTTTCTAAAACAAACAGAGTATGAAGCGCAATTCGTTTGCCTACAGACACATTGGTCCCAAAGCTGTTGATGTTGATCAAATGCTGACTACCATTGGTATTGATTCTATTGACACGCTGATCGATCAAACTGTTCCCTCTACCATTCGCTCTGCGGAGGAAATGGATCTGGCTCCCGCAATGACGGAAGCAGAGTTTGCAGCACACATCACCGCCTTAGGCGAAATGAACAGTGTGTTCAAAACGTACATCGGAATGGGGTACCACAACACGGTGCTGCCCGGTGTCATTCAGCGGAATATTTTAGAAAATCCCGGATGGTATACGGCCTATACGCCTTACCAAGCGGAAATCGCTCAAGGTCGTTTAGAAGCTTTAATGAACTACCAAACTATGGTGGTTGATTTAACCGGTATGGAATTAGCGAACGCATCATTGCTTGATGAGGCCACTGCCGTAGCTGAAGCCATGAGCATGTTCTACGGAGCGATGCCGCGCGCGAAGAAGAAGGCAGGAGCATCAAAGTTCTTTGTCGACCATCAAACCTTCCCGCAGAGCATTGATTTACTTCAAACACGCACTACACCTATTGGGGTAGAATTGGTCTTTGGAGATTATAAATCATTCGAACCGACGGAAGAATTTTTTGGCGCTTTCGTTCAATTTCCTAATGCCAACGGATCGGTCGAAGATTACCGTGCTTTCGCAGAAAAATGTAATGCAGCTGAGGTCCAACTTGTCGTTGCTGCAGACTTACTCTCCCTCGTACTTCTTACGCCTCCAGGACATTGGGGTGCAGACGCAGTGGTTGGTACTACTCAACGCTTTGGTATTCCATTGGGTTACGGCGGACCGCATGCTGCTTATTTTGCAACTAAGGAATCGTACAAAAGATATATTCCAGGCCGCATCATCGGTCGAACCATAGATACGGACGGCAATCCAGCTTTGCGCATGGCCTTGCAAACGCGCGAGCAACACATCAAGCGCGACAAAGCAACGTCAAACATTTGTACTGCCCAAGTATTGCTTGCGGTCATGGCCGGTGCTTATGGTGTCTACCACGGTCCGGAAGGACTGATGGACATCGCTGAAGAGATCCACCGCAAGACGGCCACATTAAACGAGGCGGTTAAAGGAATGGGACTTACGCAACACAATGCATCGTTCTTCGATACCTTGAAAATCACTCTAAATCAGGCGAACAGTATTCAGGTTCGTGAATTCAGCGAGGCAGCGGAAATCAATTTCCGTTACTTTGATGAAACGACGATTGGAATCAGCATTAACGAAACCACTACGGACGAAGACATCGCTGAAATCATTGCCGTATTAGCTAAGGCGGAAGCTGCAGTCACCATTGAAATGGAAGACTTAGGTCAGTACATTCCAACGGAACTGGCACGTACTTCTGCGTTCATGACGAATTCTGTTTTTCACAGCTACCGCAGTGAAACAGAAATGATGCGCTACCTCAAATCGCTCGAGCGCAAAGATTTAGCGTTGAATCACAGCATGATTTCTTTGGGTTCGTGCACCATGAAGTTGAACGCGGCATCAGAAATGATCCCGTTGTCGAGCGGTTCATGGAACAGCTTGCACCCCTATGTTCCTACAGAACAAGCATCGGGTTACATGCAAGTCATCGAAGAATTGGAGCGTGATTTAGCAGTCATTACTGGTTTCGATGCGACATCATTACAGCCGAATTCGGGTGCCCAAGGAGAATACGCAGGACTCATGGTAATCCGTGCCTACCACCAGGCTAATGGTGACCATCACAGAGACATTGCCTTAATTCCTTCTTCTGCACATGGTACAAACCCGGCTTCCGCAGTAATGGCGGGTATGAAAGTGGTGGTGGTTGCTTGTGATGATCATGGGAATATTGATGTCGACGATCTTCGCTCGAAGGCAGAGAAGCACAGTGAGAATCTTGCTTCTTTAATGATCACCTATCCATCGACACACGGTGTGTTTGAGGCGAGCGTTAAAGAAATTACAGACATTATTCATCAGCACGGTGGTCAAGTTTATATGGACGGTGCCAACATGAACGCTCAGGTGGGATTGACTTCACCGGGAATCATAGGTGCTGATGTTTGTCACTTGAACTTACACAAGACGTTTGCTATTCCACACGGTGGTGGCGGCCCCGGTATGGGTCCCATTTGCTGTAAGGCACACCTTGCTCCGTTTTTACCGCAACATTCGGTCATTGCCATGGGTGGCGAGCAAGGAATTTCAAGCATATCTGCAGCACCTTGGGGATCTGCATTGATCTTGTTGATTTCCTATGCCTACATTAAGATGTTAGGTGCAGAAGGTCTAACCGATAGCACCAAATATGCCATTTTGAATGCCAACTATATTAAGGAGCGCCTAGCGGGTTCGTTTGATGTCCTCTACACGGGCGAAAATGGACGTTGTGCGCACGAAATGATTTTAGATTGTCGTCCATTCAAACGCGATGCGGGTATTGAAGTAACAGATATCGCGAAGCGCTTAATGGATTATGGATTCCACGCACCTACAGTGAGCTTCCCGGTTGCCGGTACAGTGATGGTAGAACCTACTGAAAGTGAAGGTCTAGAGGAATTGGATCGCTTCTGTGATGCGATGCTCAGTATTCGTCGCGAGATTGGTGAGATTGAGACCGCTGATGCGGATGCAGCAAACAATGTCTTGAAAAATGCACCACATACGCAGTACATGATTTGCGCGGATGCATGGGATTTCCCATACACACGTTCTAAAGCTGGATTTCCGCTGCCGTATGTTAGCGACAACAAATTTTGGCCTACCGTACGTCGTGTAGACGATGCCTATGGTGACCGTAATCTCGTATGTACGTGCGAGCCCATAGAAAGTTACATGGAGGAAGCCGAGGCGTAAGCCGAGGCCAAAATTCGAGGTATAAAAAAACCCCCCGGCGCGGAGCGCCGGGGGGTTTTTAGTGGGCTTATTTTTTTCTACTCCTTACGAATGACGTACGGCACGAATATCAGCGCCGGTAGGGCTTTGGAATAAGGCCAAATCGAAATGACGTGTTGCTGCATACAAGTGGTCAAAAATATCGGCCATAATGGACTCATATTTTGTCCATTCTGTGGTTGCGCTAAAACAGTACACTTCAATCGGCAGTCCCTGCGTTGTAGGCTGAAGCTGACGAACCATTAAGGTGAATTCATTATTGATTTCAGGATGATTTCTCAAATAGAAATCTATGTACTTGCGGTACAGTCCAATGTTTGTCTGTCTTCTACCATTGAGCAGACTTGCACCTTGAATGTTTTTCTTTTCATTATTTACATCGATCTCTTTTTGGCGTTCAATCATAAAGGCGCTGATCAAATCGATTTCTCTTAAGCTGTCTGCCAATCCTTCGTCCAGATGACGGATGGAAGTAATGTCAATATGGATGTTGCGTTTGATTCGACGCGCTCCAGCTTCAGACATACCGCGCCAATTCACGAAACTGTCGCTAACAAACGCTGTCGCAGGAACGGTACTTACGGTCTTATCGAAATTCTGAACTTTCACCGTAGTTAGGTCAATGCTCATCACGTCACCATCGACGCCGTAATTTGAAAAAGTAATCCAATCGCCTACTTTGACAAGGTCGTACATGTGGATTTGGAAATTGGCCAATAGTCCTTTGATGCTGTCCTGGAAGACAAGTATAAGAATAGCGGTCGTACCTGCGAATGCTCCCAAGATTGCGGCCGTTTTCATGCCAGTAAGTATGCTAATAGCAGTGATGATCGCACCAAACCAAGCCAATAGTCGAATCACCTGGGAAATAGTTCGAACGGGAGTATTGGCATATTTTGCCGTCATACTGAACCAATTCTCTAAAGCCCGGAGCGTGCGGTTGATCAGGCTCACAAGAAGCACAAGTATGTACAGAACTACCAGCGTCTCTACAACGGGAACGACATATGGTAGGTCATCAAACACAATAGGCACACTTCCGTAGACTATTCCTGCCGGAACAAGGTGTGCAATATTCCGAAAGACTTTTTGGTTATAGAAGTAGTCGTCCCAAGTAGCCTTTGTCCGTTTTACGGCGGCATGTATGACGCTTAGGATAATTCGGCGAGCAATAAAATCGGCTACCCAAGAAATAAGAAGTAAAAGCAAAAGATCCACAGCTAGCGCAATCCATTGCACTACTTGTGGATCTAGTCCTTTTCGTAGTAAGAAGTCAGTGGTCCAGTGTAGTGTATCCATTAGTACGGGTGGAACAGGGTTATGCTATCAAATCTAACTGATGTAGCATAAAAATACCCTAAACCATACACTGTTGTATCATCTTGACGTCTAATATTTCCAATTTGTGGGCTGTAAGGCACGCTAAACAACCCGCCACCGCCAATATTATTAGCCATGATGTTCAAATAATCATACATGCCCTCACTAACAGTACGCGTCTCGAATACCAGATTAATCAGGGTGTCGCGGAATACGGTGTAAGGAGGCCCAATAAAGTTGAACCTACTGACTTGCGTGCCCTCAATGAACTGATCGTCGTTAAAAATATTGATGCTTGAATTCAAGCTTTTTTCCGTCTCTTCGGGGGTAAAAGGCCCCATCAAGCCATTAGGCGCATAGATTTTTGTCGTCCAGTAGTTTTTTATCCAATAAGCATTTCCGCGACCCGCTGGGT
>Ga0209654_1000156_pt1 | contig 70998 bp, 62 predicted proteins | sample SaaInl1SG_22_DNA_FD_184646 | JGI IMG/M metagenome (GOLD analysis project Ga0209654, IMG submission 184646) | Marine microbial communities from expanding oxygen minimum zones in the Saanich Inlet - ESP_161SG_22_DNA (SPAdes) (version 2) | ecosystem: Environmental > Aquatic > Marine > Intertidal... | reverse complement strand
AAGGAAGAAACAGAAAACGTACTTATTGATCTCAACTTCCTTGGGATTGAGAACATAGTAGCCCTTCGTGGTGATCAGGCAAAAGGGGAGAGCTACTTCACCCCAAAGCCGGACGGTAACAATTATGCTATTGATCTTGTCACGCAAATCAATGATTTGAATCAGGGGAGATATCTAGACGAAGATCTTCAGAACTCTATGGCCACAGATTTTTGTATCGGCGTAGCGGGTTATCCTGAAAAGCACTTTGAGTCACCTTCGTTAAACATTGATATTGAGCATCTTAAGGCTAAAGTAGATGCTGGTGCAGATTATATTGTAACGCAGCTTTTCTTCGACAATAGCAAGTTCTTTGCTTTTGAAGAGAAGTGTCGTGAGGCAGGTATAACAGTCCCTATTGTACCTGGCTTGAAGCCATTGGTTACTAAGCGTCAGCTAAGCATTCTGCCTCAGATTTTCCATGTAGATATACCAGATACCTTGGCTATTGAGGTGTTGAAGTGTAAAGACAATGCTGAGGTACGCCAAGTGGGTATAGAATGGTGCATTCAGCAGAGTAAGGAGCTCAAGGATGCAGGTGTTCCAGTATTGCACTACTATAGCATGGGTAAGAGCAAGAACATCTACGAGATCGCGAGTGCGATTTTCTAAAACTTAAAGGTATTTCGCAGCCCAGCTGTCGGCTAAGTCCAAGGTGCCCATCCCGCTTTCTTTTAAGGTAGCGGCAGTGGTATTCATGATTTGGGTGGCAGGACCAATTTTTCCTTCAGCAATGGCTTCTTTCAGTTCCGAAGTAGTATAGGATTTAAATGTGCCGTTATCCATAACGTGCACGAGCATGCGGTTGAAAAAATCTAGTTGGTGTTTAGCGCCAAACTCTTGAAGTAGGTGAACGCTTTTGTCTATGCTACAACCCGTGGCTTGTTGCTGAGATTCATCGACGGCAATGATTAAAAACTGATCAGCAATGAGTCGGTAGGCTGCAGCTAGCTGAGCGCCATGGGCCTTCCAGCCACCAACGAATTCATCCATGATTCCTTTCAGCTCGGCAGCTTGTGTGGCATTCATGGGAGTTTTTAAGCCGTAGAACCACATGCGCGATTCAGGGTTCATAGTATGCATTCCCATAATTATAGATCTTCAGCGAGTGCGATCATTTCCGCAAGGTCCAATACCTGCACCTCTTGTTCTTTTTCACGATTCTTTACCCCGTCAGTAAGCATGGTATTACAGAATGGGCAACCAGCGACAACGATTTCGGCCTGAGTTTCTAGAGCTTCATCGGCACGTACGTGGTTGATTTCCGCATCTCCTTTTTCGGCTTCTTTGAACATTTGTGCACCTCCAGCACCACAGCATAGGCCGTTCTGCTTACAGCGGCGCATTTCTTTGAGTTCCACGTCTAGCTTTTCCAATAAAGCGCGCGGCGCCTCGTACTCGTCATTTGCACGACCGAGGTAACAAGGGTCGTGGAAGGTGATTTTCTTTCCACGGAATTGTCCACCTTCAACTTTCAAGCGCCCTTCTTTGAGCAGGTTGTTTAGGAATTGACTGTGGTGTTCCACCTTGTACTCTCCTCCAAGCTCAGGATACTCGTTTTTCAGCGTGTTGAAGCAGTGAGGGCAGGTCGTTACTATGTGTTTCACACCATAGCCGTTGAGAACTTCGATGTTCATCATGGCTTGCATTTGGAACAGGAATTCATTTCCAGCTCGTTTTGCCGGATCGCCAGTACAACCTTCTTCGGTACCAAGGACAGCGAAGCTCACACCACTATGGTGTAAGATCTTCGCCATTGCCTTAGTAATCTTTTTGGCTCTATCGTCAAAACTACCGGCACAGCCGACCCAAAAAAGTACTTCTGGTGCTTCGCCTGAAGCATTCATTTGTGCGAGGGTAGGTACTGAGAAGGTGGTCATAATTTGGTGTGATAGAGTTAGGTTCAGTGTTTATTCTTCAAAGACTTGGATGGTTGTTTCCTTGTCTACGAGGTCGGTGAATTTACCGGTGTAACGAGTTGCGCGTACAATGTGGTTATCTACCCAGTGGTAGTTACCGCCGCGTGGTTTACCCATAAGCAGACCGTGCCATTTGAAGCCGTTTTCTTTCAGCCACTTTTCAGTGACTTCACGGTGGTCTTCTGTACGAGAGGTGAAGAAGGTAATTACATGTCCTTCATCGTACCACTTGTTCAACGTATCCAATGCATCTGGGTACAGTTTTGCTGTAGCCATGCGCTCTGGCTCTTCGTTAGGGATATCGTCACAGATGGTGCCATCGATGTCGATAAGGTAATTCTTGATTTCTTCAGGCAGCATCGGGCTGATGAGCTGACCGTCTTCAGAAGCTTCGCGTAATAGGTTGTCAATGTGGGCGTTTGCGCTTTTTTCCATGTGTGTTGTTTAACGCGTTTAAAGAATTACTGTTTGTATTTGGGTTGTATTGTAATGCTATTCGTTGATCCAATTGGCTCTGTCCATCTGCGAGAATGGCCAAGGAGCGCCGTTGTTTTCTACGTTGGTCATCATGACGTTGAGCTCTGCTGGAGCACTGCTCTCTTCCATAGTGGCAAAGTTACGGAGTTGCATGATGATATTCAAAGGATCTATATCAACTGGACAGGCTTGTACGCAGGCATTGCACGAAGTACATGCCCATAGTTCTTCTTGAGTGATATAATCTCCTAGAAGTGATTTGCCATCGTCCTTGAATTCGCCATTGGCTTCGATGTTTTTGCCAATCTCGTCGATACGGTCTCTGGTGTCCATCATGATTTTACGAGGACTGAGTTTCTTCCCTGTAAGGTTGGCGGGGCATTCACTGGTGCATCGTCCACATTCAGTGCAGGTGTATGCGTTCAAGAGATTCACCCAGCTAAGGTCCGTCGCATCCTTCGCGCCAAATTTCTCAATTGGGGCATCAGCATCAGGTGCAGGGGCAGCAAAAGGATCTGCCGTAGGGTCCATCATGAGCTTTACCTCTTTAGTCACCGTAGCATTGTTGGCAAACTTGCCTTTTGACTCGAGGTTGGCATAGTAGGTGTTTGGAAATGCGAGAATGATGTGGAAGTGTTTTGAAAAGGGGAGGTAGTTCAAAAAAGCAAGAATTCCTGCGATGTGGATCCACCAAAAGAATCGCTCCATTATATGAAGAGCATTCTCGCTTAGACCTGACCACAAAGGTGCCATGCTGTGACTAACGATAAAGCTGTGCTCGCTAGAGGCGAAGTTTTCTTCCACGGCGTTCATATTCAATAATGCGAACATGAGAGCAACTTCGATGTAGAGAATAATGTTGGCGTCTTTGAAGGGCCAACCTTGCATTTCGGGTTTGTGGAATCGATCCAGCTTACTCACATTTCTTCTCCACCAGAAAATAACAACAGTAAAGACTGTGGCAACCGCTAATATTTCGAAGAATGAAATGATGATATCATAAGCACGACCTAAATAATGTGAGAAGAATCTATGTGTACCGAAAATCCCGTCTATGATGATTTCAAGTACTTCAATGTTGATTATTAAGAAGCTAGCATAGATGATAAAATGCAAGAATCCAGCTATCGGACGGGCCTGCATTTTACTTTGACCGAATGCGACCCTGAGCATGTTGGCTCTTCTACCTGCGGCATTATCAGAGCGATCAATATCTCTCCCTAAAAGGATATTGTGTCGGATACGTCCGACGTTTTTCGAGAACCAAAAAATGGCTCCGCCGAATAGCGCTAAGAAAATGAGGTTGGGTAAAAATTGCATGGTTTAGTTGCCTTCTTTTTGATCCAATTCCTGTTCAATGGCTTGAATCTCCTGTTCTGTGTATCGGGTTCTGGTTCCAAATACGCTCACGTGGAGGTATTTGTTAGGGTTGTATTTAATATCTAACAACAGTCTGTTCAGGTTGTTGGTAGCTTCGATTAGATTGGTGTAGACCTGGTCGTCAGTAATGAGTTTGGATGCAGAATTTTCACCGTTTTGAAGCTCAGCGAGCAATTGGTCGAATCTAGCTGTGATGCTTTCTACATTGTTGACCGTTTCAGTTAGGCGTGCATTGGCCAAAGAATCTGAGATGGCTTCGACATTGGAAATAGTCTTGCTTATATCGTCACCACGCGCTGCCAATTCTTCACTTAAGCTTCTGAAATTGGTACTAATAACATCAAAGTTCTCCTTGTTGTCTGATAGATAATCACTGATCTCAGCGGCGCTTTGCTGCACACTTTCGAAGGTCTTGTCGATGCTTTCAAAAGTTGATTTGAAGTTTTCCGAGGTACGCTCATCCAGGAAACCTGATGCCAAGCCAATGACCGTGTCTAGCGTTCCTAAGAGCTCCTCCGTTCTTGCTTTGATAGGAGCAAGCTGCATGTTCACTTCTTCAGTGAGGTCTCTCTCTGTATCAGCACGAAGGGTATCACCACTCATTGCAAGAGGTTCTCCGTGCTGCGTGAATAGAGAAATACTTTTTTCACCCATGATGCTCGAAGAATAAATCTTCGCTACGGTGTTCTTGGTTACTGGGAATTCTCCGGTAATCTTAAGCTCGACGACCAAAGATTGACTGCCGTCTGGCATGAATTTGATATCACTTACCTGACCGACTTTGAATCCATTGACGGTTACAGGGTAGGTGGGGAGAAGTCCTTGGGTGTTCTCATACACGACATAGAATTTGTCCTGTTTTGAGAAAACGTCCTCGCCCTTCATGTAATTGATTCCCCAATACAGGAGCAAAACGCTCAGCACTAGAGCAATTCCAATTTTAAATTCCGTTTTCACAGGTCTATTCGTTTATGCTTCTAAGTTACGTTAAGGCGCAATTTTCTTCGCCTCTTTCACATCAATTTTCTGCGATCCGTCAAAGGCTACTACATACGCATCAGGGTAATGTTCTCTGGCCGTTGCTTTTAAGGCCTCTGCCTCTTTGTAAGAAGCTACTTTGCCGTAGTAGTATTTGTACAAACCGTAGACATCTGTTTTGTAAACGTCCGTAAGGCCCATAAAATTTTCTGGTAGCAAGGGTAAATCGTTTCTACTAACAGCAATTTGAACGCTGTAATAAATAGTATTCAGTGGAGCTGGGGCCAATTCAACCTTATCTACAACTTCGGCCTTAGCGGCTTCTTCAGGTGCTTGTTTTGGTGCTTCAGCCGGAGTTTGAGCCACCTCGTCCAATACTTCATCAAATACACTCTCCTCACGCAAAATAGCATCCCTGCTTTCTCGCTTGAGTTTATACGACTTTACCGCGCGGTAAATGGCGCTTGCCAACAATTCCTTTCCGCGGGCACTCTGTAAGAAATCCTCTTCTCCCGGGTTGGTCAAGAACCCTAATTCTACCAAAACTGCTGGCATGGTGGAGCCTCGCAATACGGCAAGAGGTTGCTGCTTTACTCCACGATTACGGCGCTTGACACGATTTTGGAATTGGTTTTGTATTTCATCCGCGATGCTAATGCTTTGCTCTAAAAAGGCATCTTGGTAGGCGCGCAGTGCAATGACTGCGGCAGGGTTAGAGGCATCAAGCTTTTCGTAGTTGCTTTCCCAATTGTCCTCGAGCAATCTTGAGGCGTTCTCGAGTTGTGCCGTTTTGTTTAAACGCTGGTCTCGTTCGCCCATTCCCAAAACAAAACTTTCCGTTCCATAGGCAGCTTTACTATCGTTGGCATTACAGTGAATGGAGATGAAAAGGTCAGCGTTGGCCCTGTTTGCAAAAACGGTACGCTGATACAGCTCTATAAATTCGTGGTCATTTCGGGTAAGTATGGCCTTGGTATCCGGCAAGTATTGCTCGATGTATTGCTTCACCAAAAGGCTAACATCATAGCTTACGTCCTTCTCACGGTCTTTGTATCTACCCGTTCCAAGGTTACCGGGATCTTTCCCTCCATGTCCTGGATCAATGACGATAATATTGACACCTTCATCCTCTTGGGCAAATGGACGTGGGTTAAAGGCAGCGGTAACCGTCATGATGAGGGCAAGAGCGGCTACGCGTAATCCTTTATAACTTCCTGTATTCATACCAACTGAGACGATTGTTCGTTTTACCTTTGACTCTTACAATGCAAATTACATACCTGCGTGCTTAACAGGCTTACGATTCTGCTTTTTTTGCTCACATGTTGTGCACCATTTCATGGCCGCGCGCAGGACCGCCCTATTACCTATACTGCGGAGGATTCTATCGTAAGCAACACTGAAGAGGGAACGGTTGAACTGTACAATAACGTACACATTACCTTCGGGGAAACGAGGCTGCAAGCAGGCTATGCTAAGATTTACTGGAAAGACCAATTAGTAGAGGCCAAAGGCTACAAACTTACTTCAGGTGAAATGACGCAACAGCCTGTTTTTGAAGAAGGTGGAAAGACTTTTTACTTGAGCGAGATTCGATACAATTGGTCCACAGAAAAAGCAAAGATCAAAGCACTGCTAACGCAAGAAGGGCAGAATTTCTTAAACGGTGATGCCGTTAAAAAAATCGATTCTAATACGCTCTACATGGCCGGTACAGGTTTTACTACTTGTTCACACGAGCAGCCGCACTTCCAGATTAAGACCGGTAAGAGTAAAGTAGTCATGGGCGAACGCATTATTACCGGTCCAGCTCACTTCGAATTCTTCGACATCCCAACTCCTTTGGTCATCCCATATGGCTATTTTCCGACCAATATTGAGAAACCGGACATTTCAGGGTTGTTAATGCCGTCTTTTCAAAATTCACCAACGCAAGGTTTGGGTTTAGTGAACGGCGGTTGGTACTTCCCAATTAACGATTACATGAATCTTGAGTTGCGTGGGGATATCTACCTGCGCGGATCGTGGGCCTTGAATGCAACCACGAATTACAAGCGCCGCTATAAATACTCTGGGAACTTTAGCTACAGCTTTCGAAATGTGAAGCAGGGATTGAAAATCTACGAGCCCTTCGGCCGCTATTCTCAGACGAACAACTTTAGCATAAAGTGGTCTCATACCCAAGATCCTAAAGCTCATCCAACCAGAAAGTTCAATGCCCGTATCAACTTACAGAACCCAAATTTCTTCAAGAATGCCGCGAATGCTGAGGATTTGATGAACGGAACGATGACCACTACGAACAACACGATGAATTCGAGCATCACGTACAACCAGAAATTGGGCCGTGCGAATCTTACAGTGAGTGGGAATCACAGTCAAAACAACGGTACACAGAGTTTTACAACGAATCTACCGAAAGCCTCTCTCAATGTTCCTCGATTCTTTCCTCTCAAAACCAATGATGGCAAAAGCCAATGGTACGACAAACTAGGGATGAACTACAGCTCTGTCGCGGAGGGTCGCATCAAAGGAAATTTGGGAACCATTGCTACGGATTTAGACAGTACCGCCGGTTATGACTTTAATGATGTACTGCGTGAATATGGGCAATACGGTGTCAAACACACCACTAGTATGAGCACAAACAGCAAGATCTTGAAGTACATCACCTTCAATCCAAGTGCCAATTATACTGAACGCTGGTATTTCCAACAGTACGATTATGCTTTTGACAGTACTTTGAATAAGGCAGCTGTAGTTGATACGGTGAATGGTTTTAGGGCAGTCAGAGACTTTGGTGTTAGCGCTTCTATGAACACGAAAATTTACGGTACATTCCTCATCTCCAAAGGACCAATCAAAGCTGTACGGCACATGATCACACCGCGAGCAAGCTTGAATTACCGTCCTGATTTCGGCGATCCTTTCTGGGGCTATTACCAAAATTTTGTAGACACTCTGGGCAACCAACTGTATTACAACAGATATACAGGTTTCCTCTACGGATCGCCTGGCCGAGGATCCAACGGTTCTATCTCCTTTAATTTGGACAACAATGTTGAGGCGAAGATGGTCGCTCGAGGAGATACCACTGGCGAGCTGACCAAGGTGAAGCTGCTCGAGCGCTTCAACTTCAGCACGAACTATAATCTTGCTGCACAAGACGGGTACAATTGGAACATACTTCGTCTCACAGCCCAGAGTTCCTTGTTCAACAAAAAGCTCCGTTTGAGTTATCAAGGTCAATTCGACCCTTACAGCTACACCGAAGAAGGGGATAGACAACCCATTCTAGCTGCAAGAGCAGGGCAGGGGCTTTTCATACATAGAACTTCCCAATTCTCCGCCAGCACCTCGCTGCGAAGTAATAGAGATAAAAGTAGAGATGCGGTCATGCCTGAGCAACGCGGCGGCAGTTTTACCCAAGGCGATATCGACTATTACCGCTACGACGGTTTGGTGCCTCTGCGTCAAGATTGGGACATACGTTTAAACTACGATGTACGTTTTATCACTCAAGTTGAAGCTGGGGAAGAAGGTAGCACGCGCCCAATGTTCGTCAATGAATTTGCAGCACATTCTCTCAGCATGTCTGGAAGCTATCGTCCTACGGACAATTGGAGCATCAATTATAGAACGGGAATAGATTTCGCCGAGCGTAGCATCGCATTTACGAATATTAATGCCGTTCGTGATTTGCATTGTTGGGAAATGCGTTTCACATGGGTACCCTTTGGAACAACGCGGTCCTACATGGTAGGAATCAATCTCAAAAACCAACAATTCCGCCAAGTCAAAGCGCAGCGTCGCCGCACTGCTGTCGACTTCTAACGAAGGGAATTCACCCAGTTTTCCATCATCTTAAATCCCTCGACCGTCAAGATGCTTTCTGGGTGGTACTGCATGGCATAGGCCTTCTTTTCTTTATTCTCCATCACCATAGGCGCCTGATCGTCCATAGCCGTCGCACAAATGGTCCAATCTGAGGGTAAGCCTTCCGCAATCACAGCCCAACTGTGATACAGCCCAACGGTCATGTCTTGAACACCATCCAAAAGGAGACTTTCCTTAATGTTCTTCAGTTCGGTAGTTCTACCGTGCATCACACCATCTCTATTGTAGAGCTTGGCGCCCGAGTGCTCTGCCAAGGCTTGCATCCCAAGGCAAATACCAAGAATAGGCATATGGCCGTAGGCATCAGCAATGATGTCCATGAGCTTACCGCTTTCTTTAGGCAAACCCGGTCCAGGACTTAAAACCAAAGCGTCAAAATCTTGGAGAGATGGAATCTCTTCGTCATTACGCACAACTACAACCTCGACATCCATCTTTTCGAGGTAATGGACCAAGTTGTAGGTAAAACTGTCGTAATTATCGATGAGTAGGACCTTCATAGTGCAAATATGAGCTAAATTGATTTCTCAATAAATCAGAGTTATGAAAAAAGCGATAGAAGGTAAAGGGCTTGCCCCAGCTATTGGACCATACAGCGCGGGTGTAGAAGTTGGAAACATGATTTTCACCTCGGGGCAAATTGCCATGGATCCTCACACAGGTGAGCTTGAACTAGAAAGCATTGAGCAAGAGACTGAAAGAGTCATGTGTAATCTTCAAGCGGTCTTGTTGGCAGCGGGGTCCGATTTCAATAATGTCGTAAAGACCTCCATTTTCTTGAGTAGCATGGACGATTTTCCTAAGGTGAACGAGGTATATGCCCGACATTTTAGCCCACCATACCCTGCAAGAGAGACGGTCGCGGTAAAAACTTTGCCTAAAAATGTGAATGTGGAGATATCCTGCATCGCAGTCCGTAAGAGTTAAGGAATTGGGTATTAAATTGCACCCTCATTTTAAACACATCAGAAATGGATTTTGACGTAATTGTAGTGGGTTCAGGCCCGGGTGGTTATGTAACCGCAATTCGTGCATCGCAGTTGGGATTGAAAACCGCTGTAGTCGAAAAAGAAAATCTAGGAGGCGTTTGTCTTAACTGGGGTTGTATCCCTACCAAAGCTCTGTTAAAGAGTGCTCAAGTATTCGAATACGTGAAGCATGCAGAAGACTTTGGTATTAAGGTAAGCGAATACGACAAGGATTTCAACGCTGTAGTAAACCGTTCACGTCAGGTGGCTAACGGTATGAGTGGCGGTGTCCAATTCTTGATGAAGAAAAACAAAATCACAGTTATCGACGGATTCGGTAAGGTACAGCCAGGAAAGAAAGTGGCAGTAACAGCTGAAGACGGTAAGGAGACTGTTTATTCCGCCAACCACATCATCATTGCAACCGGTGCTCGTTCGCGCGAGCTTCCATCATTGCCGCAAGACGGTAAGAAGATCATTGGTTACCGCCAAGCGATGACTTTAGACAAGCAGCCAGAGAAATTGGTGGTAGTAGGTTCTGGTGCCATTGGTATTGAGTTCGCATACTTCTACAACAGCATGGGTACTGATGTAACTGTGGTAGAATACTTGCCGAACATCGTTCCATTGGAAGATGAGGAGGTAAGTAAGCAGCTTGAGCGTACCTTCAAGAAGAGCGGCATTAAAGTAATGACGAGCTCTGAGGTTACTGGAGTAGATACTTCAGGCGACGGTTGTAAGGTTACGGTAAAGACCAAGAAAGGCGAGGAGGTACTCGATGCTGATATCGTTCTTTCTGCTGTAGGTATTGCGCCAAACGTAGAAGGTATAGGTCTTGAAGATGTTGGAATCGCAACAGATCGCGGTCGTGTGATGGTCAACGATTACTACCAAACTACAGTTCCTGGATACTACGCTATTGGTGATATCGTAAAGGGTCCAGCTTTGGCACACGTTGCTTCTGCTGAAGGTATCCTTTGTGTTGAGAAAATCGCGGGTCACAACGTAGAGCCTTTAGATTACGGCAACATCCCAGGATGTACGTACTGTTTCCCTGAAGTTGCTTCAGTAGGTATGACTGAGAAAGCAGCAAAAGAAGCCGGTTACGACCTTAAAGTAGGTAAGTTCCCATTCTCTGCTTCAGGTAAGGCATCTGCCTCAGGCCACAAAGACGGTTTCATCAAAGTAATTTTTGACGCGAAATACGGAGAACTACTTGGCGCTCACATGATTGGGTCAAATGTTACAGAGATGATCGCTGAGGCAGTCCTCGCCCGCAAGCTAGAGACTACTGGTCACGAAATCCTAAAAGCTGTTCACCCACACCCAACCCTCAGTGAGGCGTTTATGGAGGCGACAGCGGCAGCTTACGACGAGGTAATTCACTTGTAAGAAAAGGCTTTTAAATACTTTCAAACCGCCCCAACCTTGGGGCGGTTTTTTTGTTACATCCCCATATGGCACAACCACTCTTAGAATTCCAAGAATTGCGCTTCGCCTACGACGAGCTAAAATTTGACTTTGGCAATGCTTCTATTGCGCCAGGGGAGATTGTTGTGATTGTTGGTCCCTCAGGTGCAGGTAAGAGCACGTTGATGCGTCTATTACGCGGAGAACTAGACCCTGGAGACGGAAAAGTCATCGTTGCTGGAAAAGAAGTGGAAACACGCAAGAAGCGCTTGGTTCTTGATGATACTAAGGCGGGTTGGGTACCACAGCTTGACGATTTACAGAGCATGCTCACTCTCGAAGACAATATCGGTCATCATATTCTTAGAATGGATACGGAGGACAAAGAAGCACGTGTAGAAGAGCTCAAGGCTGCAATGCACTTGCAAGCCTACAGCGGTCAAAAGGTGCGAACGCTCAGTGGCGGTCAGCGTCAACGTGTAAGTATTGCTAAGGCGATGGCTGGAAGTCCACCGGTACTTTTGATGGACGAGAGTTTAGCGCAGCTGGACTTGAGAACAAAGTCGCTCATTCTGATGGACTTTAAGGCCATGATTAAGCGAGAAGGTTGTGCGGCACTTCTTGTGCTACATGATCCTGCAGATGCACTCTTTGTTGCTGATACGCTTTGGGTGATCCGTGGCGGTAAACTTGTGCAGCAGGGCAGGCCCAATGAAATCATTGCAGAACCCGTTCATCACGAGATTGCGGGCTTGTTCGATTATATTAATGTGGTCCCAAAAGAGGTTGAGCTGCCTGGTAACTGGCGAAGTAATGGCGATTTCAAATGGTGTTATGCGCACGAGTTGCCGGATTTGGATACAGAAGTTATTGAGACAATTCCTTTGCCAAAAGGGCAGATGCGCATCTACAACTACCAGGGACACCGCCTTATTTCAAAGTAGGGGTTAGGGTAAATAAAAACGCCCCGATCCAAAGGAACGAGGCGTCTTTTAAGTTAACTCCAAAGATTATTACTTCACCTTATCTACGATCGCTTTGAACGCTTCAGGGTGGTTCATGGCTAAATCCGCCAAAACCTTACGGTTCAATTCAATGTTCGCTTTTTTCACCTTACCCATGAATTGTGAGTAAGACATACCGTGCATACGTGCACCAGCGTTAATACGCTGAATCCACAATGCGCGGAATGTGCGTTTTTTGTTCTTACGGTCGCGGTAAGCGTACTGAAGACCTTTCTCAACAGCATTCTTAGCTACCGTCCAAACGTTTTTGCGACGACCAAAGTACCCTTTGGCGTGCTTCATCAATTTTTTTCTGCGCTCTCTAGAAGCTACAGCATTTACTGAACGTGGCATAATTGTTTAATTTTTTGTGAGCGGTACTTCCACTGTTTCAAGAAGGTTTAGTTACCGAGCACAGGGTTATTAACTAACTCTGGGAATTACTTCATTCCCAATTGATTCTTGATGTTTTTCTCATCAGAATCAGAAACCAAACCAGATTTCGTCAAACGACGCTTCTGATCAGTTGCTTTCTTTGTCAAGATGTGTGACTTGAAAGCGTGCTTTCTTTTGATCTTACCAGAACCTGTCAGCTTAAAACGCTTCTTTGCACTGGATTTAGTTTTCATCTTTGGCATGATTCAACTGTATTTATTTGGAGTAACTTCTACTTTTTGGGAGCAATGGTGATGTTCATCTTTTTACCATCCATTGACGGCATGTGCTCTACTTTTCCATATTCTTCCAAGTCTTGAGCAAGACGCAACAACAAGATTTCTCCTTTGTCTTTAAAAACAATCGAACGTCCACGGAAGAATACGAAGGCTTTCACTTTCGCACCACTCTGTAAGAATTCGATGGCGTGTTTTCTTTTGAACTCGTAATCGTGATCTGAGGTATTAGGTCCGAAACGGATCTCTTTAATCACCACTTTCACAGCCTTTGCAGCAAGTTCCTTCTGCTTTTTGCGCTGATCGTACATGAATTTGCTGTAATCGATGATTTTACACACCGGCGGATCGGCGTTTGGCGAAATCTCTACCAAATCTAAATCCATATCTTCAGCCATGCGCTTCGCTTGACGTGTATCGTAAACACCAGGTTCTACGTTATCACCTACCAAGCGAATTTTTGGAACGCGGATGCGTTCGTTTGTTCTGTGGTTTGCAGCCAGTTTCTCTTTCGGCTGCTTTCTCTTACCTCTTCTCAGTGTTCGGTTATTTTAGTTAAACTACTATTAATCAATTAATTGAGAAATCTCATCCTCAATGCTTTTTACAAATTTTTCCCGGGTCATTGTTCCCAAATCTCCTTGTCCATGACGACGAACACTTAGTTCACCGCTGGTTGCTTCTTTCTCGCCGACAATCAACATGTAAGGAATCTTGGTCACTTCCGCATCGCGTATCTTCCTGCCAATCTTTTCGTTACGATCGTCTACGAGGGCGCGAATATCGGAAATTTCTAGGAATTGAGCTATTTCTCGGGCGTACTCATTGTATTTGTCACTAACCGGTAAAATCTTCACTTGTTCTGGGGTCAACCACAACGGGAAGTTACCTCCGCAGTGCTCAAGCAAAACAGCAACGAAACGCTCCATAGAGCCAAACGGTGCGCGGTGAATCATCACAGGACGGTGGCTCTCGTTATCTGAACCTTTATACTCGAGTTCGAAGCGTTCCGGAAGGTTGTAATCTACCTGGATGGTTCCTAACTGCCAGCTTCTACCTAAAGCATCCTTCACCATGAAATCGAGCTTTGGACCGTAGAAGGCTGCTTCACCGTATTCAACAACGGTATTCAAACCTTTCTCGTCTGCGGCTTCAATGATCGCACTTTCAGCTTTCACCCAATTTTCATCTGAACCTATGTACTTCTCAGGTTTTTCAGGATCACGCAAGCTCACTTGGGCAACATAATCCGTGAAGTCTAATGTTTTGAATATGTACAGAACTAGATCAATCACATTCTTGAACTCATCCTTTAGCTGATCAGGAGTACAGAAGATGTGTGCATCATCTTGGGTAAAACCTCTTACGCGAGTCAATCCGTGAAGCTCGCCACTTTGCTCATAGCGGTACACAGTACCAAATTCTGCAAAGCGAACAGGAAGATCTTTGTAAGATTTAGGGGTCGCTTTATAAAGTTCACAGTGGTGCGGACAGTTCATCGGCTTGAGCAAGTACTCTTCGCCTTCTTCTGGCGTATGTATTGGCTGGAAACTATCCTTGCCGTATTTAGCGTAGTGTCCAGAGCAAACGTAAAGCTCTTTATTTCCAATGTGAGGCGTAATTACACCGTCGTAACCTGCTTTCTTCTGTGCGCGTTTCAAGAAATTCTCTAGGCGCTCACGCAGTGCGGCACCTTTCGGCAACCATAACGGTAGACCTTGGCCTACGCGTTGAGAGAATGTAAACAACTCAAGCTCTTTCCCTAGTTTTCTGTGGTCTCTTTTCTTCGCTTCTTCTAGCAACTCCAGGTATTCCTTGAGTTCACCAGCCTTTTGGAAAGAAATACCGTAGACACGAGTCAACTGAGGATTGTTTTCATCACCTCGCCAGTAGGCTCCAGCAACGTTCATAATCTTCACTGCCTTGATATACCCTGTGTGAGGAATGTGTCCACCACGACAGAGGTCGGTAAAGTCTGCGTGATCACAGAAGGTGATGGTACCGTCTTCAAGGTTCGTGATCAATTCCGTTTTGTACGGATTGTCTTTGTACTCTTCAAGCGCCTCTGCTTTGGTCACTGGACGCAACTTGAATTCAGATTTGGCGCGAGCAAATTCGAGCATTTGCTTTTCAATCTTCGCAAAATCGCCTTCACCGATGCTTTCGTCGCCGAAATCTACATCGTAGTAGAATCCTTTTTCAATGGCAGGACCAATGGTTAACTGGGCATTCGGATAGAAGTGGAGAATAGCCTGTGCCAGAACGTGCGCAGAACTGTGCCAGAAGGCCTCTTTACCTTTCGCATCGTTCCAAGTAAAAAACTGTAGCGTACCGTCGTGCGTCAATTCATCGTTCAACTCAATGGTTTGTCCATCGTAGCTGCCCGATAAGATATTTCTTGCAAGACCGTGAGAGATACTTTTGGCAACATCCATGGCTGTTGTGCCTGGCTCGTAAGATCTCTGATTTCCGTCTGGGAACGTTACAGTAATCATTTTTACTCTTTTTGTGTTATGACTAAGAGCGCAAATTTAAGTGTTCGTCGGCATTTGATGTTTTTTTCGAACCGATTTTATAAACCATATTTCGATAGTAATTTAGCCACAATGAAAAACACGCCAACTAAGGAGCAAGTTTTGGAAACCATGAATCGTCTTTCAAAAGATACACTCATGGAGACTTTAAACATTAATTACGTGGATGCTGATCCCCTAACGGGTAAGCTAGTTGCCACAATGCCAGTAGATTCGCGTGTATACCAACCGATGCGAATCTTACACGGTGGCGCTACTGTAGCTTTGGCAGAAAGTGTCGGTTCTGCAGCCTCACAAATGCTAATTGACCCCGAAAAAGAGATGGCAGTAGGCGCAGAAATTTCAGCGAATCATCTTAAAAGTGCTCGAACTGGAATACTTACAGCGACTGCTGAGTGTGTTCATCATGGAAAAAGTTCTCATTTGTACCACATTCGTGTGGAAAATGAAAGTGGAGATTTGATCTCTATGGTGAAGCTTTTGAATTTTGTCAAACAACGCAAATAATGCTCGAGGTATTACTTCGTATTCCTAATCAACCACTCCGGAGTCTTCACTGCGAGGAAACCTCGATTGATGCTGCAAATTTGGTTTTGCGCGGTTTCAAAGGAGATGTGAGCTATTTTCAATCAAATGAAGTGGAAATTGATGCCTCTTTTTGGGATTCATTTTCAGCAAGTGTTCACGACGCTTCAGAAAATAAAAGTGCCTCAGAATACCAGGAAATGGTGGCAGGTGCTATTTCAGAGATTCAAAAACATACCGTTCAAAAGGTCGTTTTAAGCCGTAGGCTTTTCTGGGATTGTCCGGGTGCAAATCCAAAATTGACTTTTGAAAAGCTGCTAGAGAATTACCCTTCGTGCACAGTTTTCGCTTTGAAGCATGAGCAGTACGGTTCTTGGATGGGCGCTTCTCCTGAAGTTCTACTTGAGAGCTCTGCTCAGGGGTATAGAAGTATGTCTTTGGCAGGAACACGACTTGAAGGCACTACTCATTGGGGACAAAAGGAGCTTGAAGAGCAAAAATTTGTCACAAAGGAGGTCCATAAGAGTCTAAAAGAATTTGGCGGCAAGATCACTAGGGATAAACAAAGCACATTCAATGCTGGACCTGTTGAGCATCTGCTAACATGGGTCAATACAGACAATCAAGAATTGGACACGAAAGCCGCCGCAGAAGAGTTGCATCCAACGCCTGCCATTTGTGGCTCACCTTCCGTAAAAGCGCAAGAATTAATTGAGCAATTGGAGGGGTACGACCGATCACTTTATGCAGGCTACTTAGGGTTGTTTGAGGATAATGTGCATGCAACAGTTTTGCTGAGAACTATGCAATGGTTTTCAAACGGGGTCCAATTTTATGCTGGTGGTGGCATAACCAAAGACAGTGTACCTTTGGACGAGTGGATGGAAACCCAACACAAAATTTCCGCATTGAAGGAATTAATTCAAATAGATGACCTCGGATAAGGCTATAGCACATTGGACCCTAGATGCACTCGCACAAGTGGGTATGCAACGCCTTATTTTTTCTCCAGGATCTAGAAATACTCCATTAATTATTGCAGGAACGGCGCATCCAGGTATCGAGCACAATACCGTATTGGACGAGCGCAGTGCGGCTTTTCAAGCCATTGGGGCCTCTTTGATGACCGGTAACATTGTTGGGGTGTGCTGCACCTCAGGTAGCGCTTTGGCGAATTATTACCCAGCGGTTTTAGAAGCATTTTACAGCAAGGTCCCAATTGTACTCATTACGGCTGATCGACCTTTAGATCGAATAGGAAAAGGAGAGGGGCAAACTTGTGAACAAACAGATTTTTACGATGCTCACATTGGATTTTCAGCGTCTTTCGATGAGAGTACTACTGTGGACGAGTTTAAAGAGGTCTTCGTTCACCTTCACCACAGTTTGATGGTGTTGAGAGAGCCCGTTCATATCAACATCCATTTCGATGAGCCATTATATGGTCAAGTGGAACATATAGAATCATTTGATTTTAAGGAGCACATCTTTCCCAAGGCTAAACCTGTAGATTTATCTCCGTTAAATACCTGCCAAAAGGTGGCTATAGTTTGCGGTCAATTACGCCCTGAGGATGCGGCATTTGTAAAATCTTCCGGAATGATATCTTCTTCCAATGCCACCTGGTTTGTAGATCCATTGAGTGGTTTGTTGGGAGAGGGAAATTGCGTAAATATTGATGAATTAGTTCATCATGAATTTGATGGTTTGCTTTCATTTGGTGGCCAGTGGATGAGCAAATTGCCCAAGTTTTACGTACGAAAGTTGAATCTCAAGGTTCACATTCATCATGATCCTTACCAAGCGTGGAACGTAAGTGACGCACTAAGTTTTATCTCGTGGAGAGTTTCACTTCAAGATTTGACAAGCTGGTCGACGTGCAGTTTTCTGAAAATAGAAGAAAAGCCACTCAAAATCCCAGATCTTCCTTGGTCGGATGCTCTAGCAATCCAAACGATAATTCGGTCTTTATCCGGGAATGATGTACTTCATTTAGGCAACAGTTCTATTCCGAGATATATGAGCTATTTCTTACATCAAGGCTCAGTGTATTGTAATCGCGGTATTAGCGGTATCGACGGTAGTTTGAGTACGGCTATTGGCGCCGCTAGAGTGAGTCCAGAAAAGAATCACGTACTCATCATAGGAGACCAAAGCTTCCTTTATGATAGTAATGGATTAATGCATCTTAGGGAGGTAGATAATCTGCGTGTATTCGTTATCAATAATTGCGTGGGAGAGATCTTCAATTGGCTTCCAGGTACATCACAGACCTCTGAGGCTGCCCAAGCGGTATACTCTAATTATCAAGAGGTGGATATTGCAACCCTAGCGTTGGCCTACGATTGTCGTAGTGAGGTAGTGCAGGATCTAAGTGAATTACAAAATGCTAAAAGCACTTTAGTAGAGGTGCTCACCGTGGAAGGTAAGAACAGCGAGGCCTTTGCGATGCTGAAAAAATCGAATTGATTTTCAACTATAGGTAAGTATAAACACTTATCGGTTATTAAATAGTCCAAAGGTCTATGGTCTATGTTTCTTTGTTACGGAAACTAAATAGACCAAAATGAAAGGACTTATTTTTCAGACGTACATAGACTTCTTAATCCAATCTCACGGAGAGGAACTCAAGAATTTCATTCTCCGCGACGCTGGTTCAGGCGATAGAGATTCTTACGAAGCTATGGGCACCTATCCCTTCAAATCTCTTTACGGCGTTGTTGCGCAAACCCATGCTCATACAGGCGATGCAGTACCGAAAATTTTAGAGGACTACGGTTACTACTTGTTCGATATCTTAGCGGTATCGTACGCGAAGTACTTAGGTGAAGGAGTTGATTTGTTCGGTTTCTTGGAATCGCTTGAGGATCACGTACATGTACATGTGAACCAACAATTCCCGGACGCGTCATTGCCATCCTTTACTTACGAGAGAATTGACGATAATAATCTGAAAATGATCTACGAAAGCGAGCGAGCAATGTCAGACTTCGGTATCGGAATGATCAAAGGGTCGGCGAAGCATTTTGGCAACAAGGTGTCTATCGAAAAAGAAGATTTAACCCCAGATAATAATGGTACCGAAGTAGAAATTCGGGTGACCATTATAAATGACTAAAGAAACAGTTGCATTCAAGCATTGGGTAAAAGCAGCGAGGTTAAGAACACTACCTCTGGCTTTTGCTGTAATCATATTAGGCAGTGGATTAGGTTACTTTCATCAGGGCCAATTCTCTGCCTCTCTTTTTGTCCTAGCGCTGCTAACTAGCTTTGCCTACCAAGTTCTTTCTAATTACGCCAACGATCTTGGCGACGGCATCAAAGGGACCGACGAGAATAAAAAGGGCGAACAGCGCGCTGTTGCTTCTGGCTTGATCTCTATTTCTCAAATGCGATCGGCAACGAATGCATTCACTCTACTCGCCTTAATTTCAGGAGGAACACTCGTCTATTTAGCCTTTTTCGGAACACTTAACTACTACATATTTTCGGCGCTAAATATCGCTGCCGTGTGGGCCGCTCGTTCATATACGCTCGGTGGTAATCCCTATGCATATTGGGGAGGAGGTGATTTTTTCGTCTTTATTTTTTTTGGCTTTGTAGGGGTAATGGGTTCTTCGGCTTTACAAACAGGTACTTTGAATGCTTTGGATGTGTTACCCTCACTTGTAGCAGGTGCAATGAGTGCGTCGGTTCTGACATTAAATAATCTCAGAGATAGAGAAGGTGATGCGCTCCATGGCAAGAGAACATTGGTAGTGCGATTTGGTGAGAAATGGGGTAGAGGGTATTTCAAAACCTTGCTGATCCTTTCTATTCTAGTAAGTCTCGTCTTTTCAATTTTGGCGAGTGCACTTTCTAAAGAGTATTATCCGATCATCGCACACCTAATTTTTCAATTTGTCTTGCGGGCCCAATTCAAAAAATTTAGTCAAGCAAGCACTCCAGAAGAATATGACGCCTTGCTTAAACCTTTAGCGCTAATGACCTTGTTGTATTGTGTACTTACATCAATCTCATTGTTTCTCTAATGAAAGCTAAATACACTAATTACGTCCTAAATTTTAAGATTCCTGGTGGTACCTCTCGTGGTGTTTTAACGACTAAAGAGAGCTTCTTCATTGCCATCCACGACAAGGGCAAAATTGGTCTGGGCGAGGTAGGTGTGCTCCGCGGTCTCTCTTACGATGATGTACCGGAATTGGAATCACAGATTGAATGGACGTGCAACAATATTTATCTTGGCCAGGAGCAACTATATAGCGCAAACGAGCAATTTCCAAGTATTCAGTTTGCCCTAGAACAAGCGTTCAGCCATTTAGAGAATGGTTTCGAACATTTTCCTTCTGCTTTTACCCAGCGCCAATCGCATCAGCCAATCAATGGGCTGATCTGGATGGGAGACCTCGCTTTTATGCGCGACCAAGTCGTTAAACGATTAGGCGAAGGCTTCACCACTTTAAAAATGAAAGTAGGTGCCATAGGCTGGGAAGAGGAAAAGTCTATTCTTACTGCATTGAGGAAAGAATTTTCTCCGGATGAATTAGAGCTCCGAGTAGATGCCAATGGTGCATTCGAGCTCCAAGAGGCTGTTGAGATAAGCAAATATCTACGCGATTTATCCGTGCACTCTATGGAGCAGCCTTTGCAGGCCGGCAGGAATGAAGAACTCGCTGCGGCTGCAGAAAAGATGCACATCCCTGTAGCCCTTGACGAGAGTCTAATTGGAATGACTTCGCTCCAACAGAAGGTAGACTTACTCGAAAAGGTTAAGCCGCAATATATCATATTGAAGCCTTCATTTATCGGTGGATGGAAAGGCGCTGATGAATGGATAGAACTAGCTACAGAGCGTAATATTCCTTGGTGGGCAACTTCGGCATTAGAAAGTAATATAGGTTTGAATGCTATTGCGCAGTGGGCTTTTACCAAATCGAACCCTATACCGCAAGGGTTGGGGACGGGAAGTCTTTTTACGAATAATATTGATGGGCCTTATAAGGTAGAGGGAGGGCTGCTTAAAGTCGACAAGGATATTCTCGTTGATTGGGATTTGTCTTCCCTTAAATCGATCCTCTAAGACCAATGAAGACACCTCTTCCTGGAGCTACGATGCCAGAAGAGTATGGACGGTATTGTACATCCGTGATATTTTCAATTCCTACCCGGAGTAAGATATTTTTATTGAATTCGTAATTGGTCATTAGACCTAGAGTATACCAACGCGGTGAATAGGGCAGGCCGTTTTCGTCAATGGCGTAGATGTGTGTTTTGCTACGCTCACTAAAGCTTAAATCTTCGTGACTCATTTCGCCATTGTATCGACCAGTCAATGTGGCTGTCCATTTTTTCTTGCGATAAACGAGTTGTGAGGTGGCATTGAAAGGACTGGCGTGCCTCAATGGATGCCCTTCACTGTCCATCCCGAATGGGTGTGACCAGTGAACCGTCCAGAACAAAGACTTGCTTAATTCGGAACGAACGCCGAATTGGTATCCCCAAATAGTAGCATAATCTAAATTCTGAATAGCCAGTACCTGAGAAAGTTCATCGTCATACATAATGCTGTCCTGTCCATTAAAACTGAACGGCGCACGAATCATGGCATCATCTAAATAGCTATAATAAAAGCTAGCATCTAATACCACGTTATCACCCAAAAGGTGTTTCATACCTATCTCAGCACTGTACAATCGCTCCTCTTTAAGTTCTGTATTGGGTACGATTAATGCACCTGGCTGCGAATCGAATACTTTTGAGGCATCGTCGACATTTGGTGCACGAAAACCTGTACTGAGATTCAGGAAATACTTGAACGACTTTTTTGAATAACTCGCGCCAATAGAGCCGCTAGGAGCTAAAAGGTTCCATGTTGCATCATTCTCATAACCATTAAAGCGTATAGGGGTAAACATATGTATATGGTTCAAGCGCGAGCCTGCCGAAAAGGATAAGTTGGGATTGATAGTGTAAAGAGCGCTAATGAATGCAGCCGAACTTGACCATCTAGAGCCATCTGCATACCTCGATTGAGCATTCCAAATGCTATCGCGATCTTGTGCATCATAGTGAATAGCGTTACTTGAGATCAAATTCAAATTCCAATCAGCTCCATAGCTGAGGTTCAGTTTGTTAGAAACTTTTTTGGTAGCATCAACGTTTCCCTGCGCCATTCGTACACGCTCGGTTTGAAGACGAGCAACTGGGTTTCTATAGCGCCGAACATCTCTGCTTTCCTGATAACCCTGTACAGCAGCAGCCCATTTGATTCGATCATAAATCGCAGTGTTTTTGCGGTCTTCATAGGCAACTGTTGCCATGGACCACATTTGTGGGCCGTAGTTCCAATATGCGTAACGTGGTGCACCATTTCTTGTTTCGATGAATCGGTCGTATCGGTTAACATCAGAAAGCATGCTTAGGTAAAATCCAAATTTGAGCTCGCCGGTAGGGGTAATGCGAAATTTTAATTTTTGGGTAAGATTGCGTTGATCGTAAGCGGTTTTAGGTTGAACCAGGGAGTTCATGGGTTTTCGCATCGTATCTAACGCTGCGAAAGTGATGGGTTCGCACATTGCTGGGTAATTGCGCAATGCATCTTGCGAAGTCCAAGGCAAGCGATTGCTTCCCATTCTTACATCGCTATATTGGCTGTAGGTGATGTTGGTCATCCCGGCCCAATTCAATCCACCATAGTTGATTCGAAAGTTTGGTCTCCTAGTCAATTGAGCGTTGTTGGTACTGAAATCATAAACCAAACTTTGTAATACCTCTGTGCTATCACCATAATGAGCATCAAAAGTATTGATGTGCATAGTTCCGCCTAGAGCATCCGAACCGTGGAGAACCGAACCAGGACCTAGGCTTATCTCCATATCCGCGATACTCAAAGGATCTAGACTGATTACATTGTGTACGTTTCCAGAGCGGAAGATGGCATTGTTTAAGCGCATGCCATCTATTAGTATGAGTATTCGGGAGGTGCTCATGCCTCTAATCATGGGAGAGCCGCCACCGCTCTGACTCTTTTGAATGAATACGTTGGGGTCCAAGCTTAAAGCATCAGCGCTATTTCCGATGAATTGACTTTTCATTCGTTTAGCGCTAATGGTTCTTACCTCTTGTGGGTTTTGTTTGAAGTCTGCTTCCATACGATTCGCCTTAATAACGACTTCCTGTATGTTGAGTACACTCTCATAAAGCCCTACCTTAAAGTGTGCACGAGCCAATTGCTTGAAGTTGTAATGTCTTGGAGCATAGGAGGTATGATAAAAAGACACAACATCCTCATCCGATAAAGCACCCACCATAACACGTCCTAAAGGGCCTGTAGTAGCGATATATTTATCATTAACTGTAATGCTCACGCCTTCAATAGGTCGATCACTATTTTTACTCACTACCGTAATCCAATGAGGTTTGTGTGAGACTACATGTGCCGACAAAGTCATTGCACTTGTAATCAAAAGGAATAGAAAGATTGTTCTAATTTTGAGCATCAGCCCACAAGAAACAAAAACTGTACCTAATTGACCACTTTCGAGCACACTAGAATTGTATTTCAACAGAAGGAATATTCTGTAGATAAGTTTCTCTCCCTCAAGGAGGTGCCTCATTGGCTTGAAGTTGTTCAAAATCAAATGATTGAGTTTATTTCTGATAATAAGGAAATGGCCTTTCAAACCAGCGGAAGTACAGGTGTTCCCAAAACTATTTTTCACAAGAAGAAGCATTTGATAGCCTCGGCGCGCCGAACACTGGATTTTTTCGATTTGAAGGTGGGGAGTTCGGCACTTTTAATGCTCCCTGCACAATATACAGGAGGTGTAATGATGCTCATTCGAGCACTCGTGGGGGGCTTGACTTTATATTTGATAGAACCAAAGCTTACAACAGAGCAAGTGCCGCTCGTAGATTTTTTGCCTTGTACTCCCGCTCAGTTTCTCTCTATGCTAGATAATGGCGCTTTAAGGGACTTTTCCGGACAAATTCTACTCGGGGGGGCGCCTTCGCAAAAAACTCTTGATGTAGGAACCCTCAAGGTTTATGAGGGCTATGGTATGACAGAAACGGCGTCTCATGTTGCTCTTAAAACTTATGGCGAAGAAGAATTTATAGCGATACACGGCGTCCTGTTCTCTCTTGAAGATGAATCGTTGCTGATTACAGCGCCTCATCTCGGAGTTGATCAGCTAAAAACCAATGATGTTGCTGAGTTAATTAGTCCCACATCTTTCAAGCTTCTTGGACGATTAGATGATGTAATTAATTCAGGTGGAATCAAACTGCACCCAGACAAAATTGAAGGTGATCTTCTGAGTCTAGGCTTAAACGATATTTGTATTTCTTCAAGGCAAAACGAGCAATTAGGTGAGCAGTTGGTGTTGGTCTATGTAGGACCATTTAAAGAGTTAGAGGTCTCCAAAGCTGTTTCTTTACTGCCACGTATTAACCGTCCGAAATGGCGATTTGAAGTTGAGCAAAAACCTGTTTTACCCAGCGGAAAGTTAGATCGAAAAGAGTTGCGTAGGCTTATTCGAGAATTTCCACATCTCCTTTTCCCGCTCTAATTAGGGTAGGGGCAGGAGTGGTCAAATCGATCACTGTTGAGGGCGTATTGTCTCCCCAACCTCCATTAATGACAAAATCTACTTTGTGGGCGTAATTAGCTACGATTTCATCTGGATCAGTAGGGTATTGCAATAGCTCATCATCATGATGCAGTGATGCAGAAGCCAATGGTCGTCCAATTTGCTCAGCTAAAGCGCGCACTATCTCATTATCAGGTAAACGAACTCCAATAGTTTTCCGCTTTTGCCCAAGCTTTCGTGCTAACGTGATATTTGATTCAAGTACAAGGGTATAAGGTCCTGGGAAACATTGTTTCATGAATTTGAAGGTAGATCCACCAACGCTCTGAGTGTACTCGGAAACTTGGCTGAGGTTGGTAAACAAAAAAGAAAATTCAGCTTCTTTAACAGATTCCTTTTTTATCTCAGCAAGCTTTTTCAATGATTTTGGATTCATGAAATCTCCCACTACAGCATAGACACTATCTGTTGGAATAATAGCTATCTCTCCAGCGAGGAGTTTTTGCGCACATTCCTTTACAATCTGTTGGTTGATGCTATCAGGGTACAGGGTATAAATCATGATTTGGTGCTTTACTCTAAAATAAAAAAAGCCCCGCTAATGCGGGGCTTTTGATTACTCTTTATTTCGAATTAGCTATTTGCTTTCGCGTGATCGGCTAAGAATTTGGCTAGACCAATGTCAGTTAATGGGTGCTTTAAAAGTGCTTCAATTGCACTCAAAGGACCGGTCATTACATCTGCACCAATCTGCGCACATTCTATAATATGCATTGGGTGACGTACTGAGGCTGCTAGAATTTCTGTCTCAAATCCGTAGTTGTCAAAAATAACACGGATGCTCTCAATCAATCCTAAACCGTCAGTTGAAATATCGTCCAAACGACCGATGAAAGGACTAACGTAAGTTGCACCTGCCTTTGCAGCCAATAGTGCTTGACCAGCAGAAAAGATCAATGTACAGTTTGTCTTAATACCTTTATCAGAGAAGTATTTCAACGCCTTAACACCGTCTTTTACCATAGGGATTTTGACTACGATTTTTTCATCTAGTGCAGCCAGAGCTTCACCCTCACGAACCATTCCTTCGAAGTCCGTTGAGATTACCTCTGCACTAACATCACCATCAACGATTTCGCAAATAGCTTTGTAGTGAGCGAGTACATTTTCCTCCCCACTTATACCTTCTTTGGCCATTAGGGATGGGTTGGTTGTTACACCGTCAAGAACGCCTAAGTCTTGGGCTTCTTTGATTTGTGCAAGATTTGCTGTGTCAATGAAAAATTTCATGTGTAAATATGCTGGTTATGAGACGCAAAAATAATCGCTTCACTAATAATAACCGCATTAAATATGAAAATGTAATTGACTTTAAATTACTTACGTAAAATGCCGGTGTTTGGAATTCCTATTTCAATTCTGCTTCCACCTATTCCTAGGTTTTCCGCTTTAGTTACAAACCAACGATCAGTGTCTAGAGTGGACACATGTTGCCAGTAGGAACGAGTGGTAACATCATTTTTGTTGTTATATCCGTACTCGTCGAATTTTGCTCTTTCTAAACCTGCGCTATCAATTAGGCGAACTTGGAAAACATTATCTCTTTGAAGTAAACGCGGTAAAATCTGCTCAGCATTTTCTGAACTTACCACTTGCCTAGAATAGTCTTCGATGGATGCAGTATATTCCTGAAATAGCTCTTGTAATTGAAAAACGTCCTGGTATGTACGTCCACGGAATGAGCTCGTAATCCCTTTGTAGGATAGATAGGAAACTAATATTGCTATGCTGAGTATGGCAATATTACTCCACCATGTATTTAATAAGAGGAAAAGCTGAGAAGAGCGCGGCTTCATAAGTTAATTTATGGCTTAGGAAGCGCTAAATATAAGTATAAAATTTAGTACTTAAATGCTTATAAGATTGAGAAAAACAATTTTAAATAGGTTATTATACTCTACACAAGGAGATAAAAATGGGCAAGCTACTTACATCACACCGCTACGACTAATTACCCTTGCTGCGTTCCCGCCCTGGGGGATTCATTAGGAGCTGGTTGTGTAAGACTTGCCCGCTGCAAAGTTAATGCTCCTTTGATGGAGAAAGCAATGAATTGACTAAAATTATTGGCATGTTCGGTTATCTTTGTCCAAACACTGAAAAATCGCTACCCATGAATGATGCAATGAAACAAATCGCAATTAAGTACGGATCCTATTTGGCGCTCATTAATATCGCCTACTTACTCTACGCTTATCTTATTGATATAACGGTATTTACTAATACTTGGCCGGGCATTATCCTATTTTTCTTTGGCATCGGCTTTGGAGTATTTGCGGTTGGAAAATTCAAACAGAGCAATGACGGTTACGCAAGCTTCAAGGAAGCATTTTCAGCTTACGTTTTGACAGCGGTTGTTGCAACTCTCATAGGAACGGTCTTTACTTTACTTCTTTTCTCTATCATAGATCCACAGTTTGCGGTTGAAGCAATGGATATGATCGTTGAAGTAACCTTGGAGCGTTTTGAATCTTCAGGTATGAGTGACGAACAGATCGATCAAATCATCGGAAGAATTGAAGGTAGCAATCCATTCGGGGTGGCTGGTCAATTGAAAAGTGCAGCATTCTCTGTAATGTTCAATGCAATTATCGCTTTGATTGTAGGTGCAGCTATGAAAAAGAACAATCCTGAGTTTTAATCAGGAAAACAAGGAGCATGAGTAAATTGGACTTAAGTATTGTAATTCCATTGTTCAATGAAGATGAAAGTCTTCCTGAATTGACCGGTTGGATCGCTAAGGTGATGGAACGGGAAGGATATTCCTATGAAATCATTTTTGTCAACGACGGATCAACGGATAATAGTTGGGCGGTTATAGAGCAATTAAGTGGCAATAACCAAAACGTCAAGGCCATTTCCTTCCGTAAAAACCAGGGTAAAAGCGCCGGGCTGAACCAAGGTTTCAAGGCCGCTTCGGGAGATGTAGTAATTACCATGGACGCCGACTTGCAGGACAGCCCTGAAGAAATACCGGAATTGCGTCGCATGATTATTGAGGAAGGCTATGACCTTGTTAGTGGCTGGAAGCAGAAACGTTTTGATCCACTCACTAAGACAATCCCAACGAAACTCTTCAACGCTGCTACAAGGAGAATTTCCAAGATTAAATTGAACGATTTCAATTGTGGACTAAAGGCCTACAAGCTTGATGTAGTTCACAACATTGACGTATACGGTGAAATGCACCGATACATTCCATTTCTAGCCAAGAACAAGGGTTTCGACAAGATTGGTGAGAAAGTGGTACAGCATCAAGCGAGAAAGTACGGTACTACAAAGTTCGGACTAGACCGCTTTATTAATGGGTTTTTAGACTTGGCAACACTGGCCGTCATAGGTAAATTCGGAAGACGCCCTATGCATTTCTTCGGTGCTGCAGGTACGCTAATGTTTGCACTTTCAGCGCTATTGCTGGCATACTTGGGGATTTATAAACTTTGGGCTTTGGGTGCTGGGGTAGAGGCTCGCTTGATTACCGAGAATCCGTTGTTCTTCATTTTGTTGGCCTTAAATGTCATTGGTGTCCAATTGTTTGGTGTAGGTTTCATCGCAGAACTATTGCTGCGCGAAAGCACGAAAAAGCACGATTATACCGTCGATAAAAAAATTGGCCTCTAATGGCAAACGTCAAGTATGCTTTAATCTCGCCAACGTTTAAGCGTCCGGAAGAGGTTACTGAATTTCTAACAAGTCTAGAACAGCTCGAATACCCCAAAGATCAATACCAAGTCATCCTTGGCGACGGCACTCCAGGGGATCAGCTTCGCCCGGTGCTACAGGGGTATTTCGATACGCTGCCGCTTCAAATCTATTACGAAGAGTTTCTACCTGTAAGTGATGCGCGCAATCGCGCTGCTGAGCTGGCTGAGGCTGAATATTTCATTTTCCTGGATTCGGATTGTATCATTCCAAGCGCATACCTCAAAGGTATCGACGCCTTCCTCTCCGAGTACCCTGATACTACGCTCTTTGGAGGGCCAGATGCGGCTTCAGCCGACTTTACAGATCTGCAAAAGGCCATTAACTTTTCAATGACCTCATTTCTCACGACCGGCGGCATTCGAGGGGGTAAAGCTTCGGTAACTTCGTATCAACCGAGAGGATTTAACATGGGCATTTCTGCTGCACTTTTTAAGGAAGTTGGCGGTTACGACGAAGAGTTCGTCTGTGGTGAGGATGTAGAACTAAGCCTTCGTTTGCAGAAGGCAGGTGCCATTAGCCGTTTCATTCCACAGGCGCATGTGTATCACAAGCGTCGTGCGACATTGAAACAGTTCCGACGTCAAGTCTTCCGATTTGGTGCAGCGCGACCATTATTGGCAAAAGCGCATCCTGGGAATTTGAAAATCACGCACTTGTTCCCAACGGTTTTCACGCTGTATCGCTACGTCAGTTTTCTATTGTTTGTGCTAAGTCTCTTACAGGGCAACTCATTATTGGCTGTCCCTTTCTTGGCTTTTGTAGGCTACTTATCGGCGGTGTTTGTCGAGGCTTCAAGAACTGAAAATGTAAAGGTGGCAATCTTGGCCATTCGTGCGACGATTACGATGAATGCTGGTTACGGAATGGGGTTTTTGAGAAACTATATCGAGGTATACTTAAAAGGAAACTCAATGGGTATCAAGCTTTAGAGACTCCCTTAGCTCTAGAAGGAGTTTTTCTTCGTCCAACTCATTGAGTGAAATCAACACTGGATCTGCGCTCTTTCTACCAATCCACAGCACCTTTTCATAGGGTTTATCAATCAATAGCAAGTAATCGCCTTTAGGACCGCGGTATTTACCCTTAGCAACTGTTCCTGTAGAAATTCCGTGTCTCCTTGTCGAAATCTCCGGTAGGGATTCTGAAATGCCTAACGAGTCGATATTTTCGAGTGGAAGGTTTATCCCGTATGGTCCGGAAATGCTCAAAATATCACCGTCCAACACAACATCTGAGGGACGGTCGGACCAATAGAACATTCCGATAACGAAAATGAGTGTGCAAATGAGTACTGCGATGCCCACTTTAAATGAATTTTTTTGGGACTCCACCTTCATACTCAAATCCTTGGTCGTATAGAAAAAATAGATGTATGCAAGGATAGGAGTGATGCCCATATGCCAGCCCAAGAGCTCTGCATTGGTCACATAGAAAACAACACCAAGGACCGTGAATAGAATGCCGAATCGGACGTGAAAGCCTTTAAATCGCTCTAGGTATTCGGTTAATGGAAATTGTTCCTGCTCCTCCTTGCTCATGGTGTTGTAACCGCTGAGTAAAGAGCTGGCATTGTTTTCGGTGATCATGAACCCTAATCCGAAGAAGAGTAGACCCATTCCTAAAATGACATAAAACATCGGCGTGACTTTGGTTATGAAGTATCCCTTAAAGATAGCCCACCTTTGATGAAAATATTGTTGACGTGAAGTTAAAAGCCGTTTTCATCCTTCTTCTAATCTTTAGTGCTTCGTTGAAGGCTCAGCATCATGTAGATGAAAAATTTTCGGATCCTCATCATCATAGGCATCCTCTTCGGGTGGCGGTTCTCTTAGGACATGGTATGGTGCCGGAGGTTGGAGGAGAGGGCATTTATTTTGTGCCTACCTGGGGAATTGATCTAGATTATCATTTGAGCGATTCTTGGTCTCTTGGCTGGCACAGTGATGTCGAGTTGGAGAATTATGTCATTGTAACAGATAACGGAACGGAGCTAGAAATAGAGACCCCGATGATTTCTACCCTAGATATTTTCTACAGGTTAAATCATAATCTCATCGTCGGCATAGGTCCTGGTCTTACCAAGGAAAATAATGAAATCAAGACTTTGATTCGTTTTGGTTTAGAAGCTGAGGTGCCGTTGAATGACCGGTGGGAGTGGACGCCTACCTTGTATTTAGATCAGCGTGTAGATGGCCATCGTGTTTGGACTTTCGCAGTTGGAGTAGCGCACTACCTCTAACGTTTCTCCCTCTTACCTTCAAGCTCAATGAGTAGGTCACGCAATCTTGCCGCTTCAATAAAGTCGAGCGTTTTAGAAGCTTCCTCCATGTCTTTTCGCACTTTACGAATGCTGGCCTCGAGATCTTCAGGAGTCGTGTAGTTCATGGCTTTCTCAGCCGCTTTGAGATTGACCTTACTCACTTCGTATTCTACGTTGCGACCCACCGCACTGGATTTACTTAGAATTTCCTCGCGACTACGCTTGAGCGCTTGAGGAACAAGACCATTGGCCTTGTTAAACTCATCTTGCTTCGCTCTGCGACGCTCGGTCTCGTCAATAGTACGCTTCATACTATCGGTTACCTTGTCTGCGTAGAGAATGGCCAATCCGTTCACATTTCGAGCTGCACGTCCAATGGTTTGAACTAAGCTTCGTTCACTTCGAAGGAATCCTTCTTTATCGGCATCCATAATAGCCACTAAACTCACTTCGGGAAAGTCCAAGCCCTCACGAAGCAAATTTACACCAATCAACACATCGAAAACCCCTAAACGTAGGTCGCGCATGATTTCAACGCGTTCTAAGGTATCCACATCACTGTGAATGTATCGGCAGCGAATGTCGTAGCGAGTGAAGTATTTAGTGAGCTCTTCAGCCATCCTTTTGGTCAGGGTTGTTACCAAGACGCGCTCGTCGAGCTCCACGCGTTTATGGATTTCTTCCATCAAATCATCGACTTGATTCTCGCTAGGTCTTACGCTAATGATTGGGTCTAAAAGACCTGTAGGACGAATGACTTGTTCTGCGAAGACCCCTTGGCTCAATTCTAATTCATATTCAGCAGGTGTGGCACTAACGAAGAGCGCTTGGCCTCTGATATTTTCGAATTCTTCGAACTTCAGTGGACGATTGTCCAAGGCTGCTGGAAGGCGGAATCCGTATTCTACTAGATTTTCCTTTCTAGATCTATCGCCGCCGTACATCGCTCTAACCTGAGGGATGGTCACATGGCTCTCGTCAACTACTAGGAGAAAATCGTCAGGGAAGTAATCCAAAAGACAGAAAGGACGAACTCCTGGTTGGCGACCGTCGAGATATCGACTGTAATTTTCTATCCCAGAGCAATAGCCCAGTTCGCGGATCATTTCTAAATCGAAATTGGTACGTTCTTCTAAGCGCTTTGCTTCTAATGGTCGTGCAACATTTCTAAAATGATCCACTTGCGACATTAAATCGTCTTGAATCTGATGAATGGCATTCTGAAGTTGGTCCTTTTCCGTAACGAATAGGTTCGCAGGGAACAGACGCATCTCGTTCATGTGCTCTATTCTCGATCCACTAATGGGATCCATATGCTCTATCGATTCTACTTCGTCGCCCCAGAAACTGATGCGGAAGTAGGTCTCAGCGTATGCAGGGAAAATGTCCACAGTATCTCCTTTCACGCGGAATGAACCTCTTTTAAACTCAGCTGTAGTTCTGGCGTAAAGTGCATTTACGAACTTATGCAATAGTGCTTGACGGCTAATCATCTCGCCGACCTTAAGGTTAACCACACTAGCATTGAAGGCTTCAGGATTACCCATCCCGTACAAACAAGAGACGGAGGCAACTACGATGACATCGCGACGCCCAGACAGAAGGGAAGAGGTTGTGCTCAAGCGGAGCTTCTCTATTTCGTCGTTGATGCTAAGATCCTTTTCAATGTACAGACCAGAAGAAGGCACATAAGCCTCTGGCTGGTAGTAATCGTAATAGCTTACGAAGTATTCAACGGCATTCTCAGGGAAGAACTCTTTCATCTCCCCGTAGAGCTGTGCTGCAAGCGTTTTATTATGACACAATATTAAGCTAGGGCGCTGTGTGCGTTCAATGACATTTGCAACTGTAAAGGTTTTACCTGATCCGGTAACACCAAGCAATACTTGATCGCGCTCACCGCTATTTAAGCCTTCCACCAAATCTTTAATGGCCGTGGGTTGGTCACCCATGGGTTGGAATGGTGCCTTGAGCTTAAAATCCATGGGATGTTATTTCAATAGAGAATTGAAAAGTTTACGCAATACCGTGAGTTCTTCAACTCTTGCTTTTTGGTTTTCAATGTTTTGTTGAGCAGCGTCCAAAAGCGGGTTACCCTTTGCATTTCCGAAGAATGCAATATTATTTTCTAATTGATGCAATTCCTTTTTGACCTTATCCGTCTCTTCACGGATCCAGGCGCGCTGTGCCAATAACCCTTGCTGATCATCCGCTTCAACAAGTGCCTTAACTTTTGCTTCAAAGAGCGTTCGCTCTAAAACAGATTTCTCTAGCCCAAGACCACTTAATTTATCTTCTAACAAAGCATCAAACTGTGTATCCAATTTGCGGTTAGGCGCTCCCATAGCACCCCATTCTTCGCTTAGAGCGACTGCATCTTCGATAGAAGCAACCTTGGCATTCTTTAGTTCGGCGAGTTTAGCTTCTTTCGCTTTATTCGCTGCGCTGACTTTCTTTTCTCGGGCTTTGCGCTCTCCATTCATTCTGTCGAAGAAGTGGTTACAAGCAGCTCGGAATTCCTCCCAAAGCTTATCGCCTTCTTTCTTCGGTACATATCCTGTTCCTTTCCAGTCCGCTTGAGCTTTCTTCAAAGCACTAGCAGCAGCGCCAAAGTCATCGCTATCCTTCCAGCTATTCGCCAATTCGATTAATGCGCGCTTCTTTTCTATATTATCACGATGTGCTTTTTTCTCTTCTTTGTAGAAGGCATTTTTAAGACGATTGAACTCACGCTGAGCGACTTTATAGCCCTCCCAAACTGCATCGTTTTCTTCGCTTTTTACAAAACCAATTTTCTTGAATTCTTCACGGTATTGGTTGAGTGCTTTGCTCGCCTTTTGCCAGCCACTGTGTTTGGTAGGAAGCTCTTTAGTCAAGGCTTCTATTCCTGCAACGACTGAACGCTTAGCAGCAATTTTAACGTCATTCTGCGCCTTTAGGGCTTCATTGTATTGCTCGCGTAGCTCATGCACCTGAGCAGTCACTGCTTTGAAGCGGTCCCAGATAACGTCTTTTTGCTCTCTCGGAACAGGACCGATTTTTTTCCACCGGCTATGTGCCTTTTGAAGAGTTCTGAAAAGCTCAGTTGAAACGCCTTCAGCTAACATGGCTTCGAGCTCTTCAATCATTGCAATTTTCTCCTCTAAATTGTTTTGGTATTCCTTGTCGATCAAGTCATACGCCAAGCGCAAGAAATTAAAGAAGTTATCGACGTGGTGGTTAAAGTTTGCCCAAACGTTACGAGCCTCTGCCTTTGGCACAAGACCGGTGTTGTTCCATTGTTCGCGCAATGCTTTAAACGCGTCATATTTCTCCTTTGCACTACCTTCCGATGTTGGAAGGGCCTTAATTTTCTCAATGATGGCAAGCTTCGTGCTCAAGTTGCTAGCAAGTTGCGCTTCAAGATCACTGTAATGCTTTCTAAGGGCATCACGGTAGCCACCGTACACAGCTCCTAATTCTTTGCGAATCGGCTGATCGTATCGAAAGTCGATGATGTTGCCGCCTTCTGTTAAATATTTTTCCTTGGCCTCAGCTTGTTGTGCATTGAGCTCACGTAGCATGCGAGAACGTCCGCTCTCGACAATGCCTTTAATTCGGTGTGCTGGGAATTGGCCTATGTGGTCTTTAATAACCGATAAAGATTGATCCAAATCGAGGGCGTCGAAATCTGGAATATTAAGCTTTTGCTCTTTTGGTTCCTCATGATCCTCCTCCGCTTCAACAGTACGAACTTGATCTTCTTGGTTCTGCTCAACTGCCTCTGTTGTTTCCTCAGTGGCCGATTCAACTTGCTCAGGAGTTTCCTGTTGTACTTCTTTTGGGTCCAATTCTTCTTGGTTCATCATCTACAAATTTTTGTAGTAAGCGTCATGAAACAATTGCCATGATTTTCTCGCTTGCTCGGTTAACATTTTTTCTCCGCCTATGACCTTCGCACCTCGCTGTAGTGCCTCTCTCATTAGTGGAGTAGGGTTGGGTTTATATACTAGGTCAAATATGGCGAATTCCTCGTTTAAAACGGCATAAGGAAGAGGTAAAAGATTCGGTGCAATGCCTTGTGTTCCCACCGGAGTACAGTTGACCCATAAACGGCAATGTGCAGCTGCTTTATCACTTAAGTTCTCGTAAGAATTGTTCGATGAACTTCGACTCAAGACAATTGGGTTAAATCCTCTGTTTTCGAGTACATTAACAACGGCTTTGGCAGCTCCACCGCTTCCAAATACTAAAGCTTTACACGGCTCAATGTCCAATTCTTCGATGCTCATAGCTATTCCATAAACATCAGTATTATATCCAATGAGCTTTTGCTTTTCGAAAACAATCGTGTTGATCGCACCTAGACTTTCAGCCGAAGCATCAACTTCATCCAGTTCTGCTAACACTAACTCTTTAAATGGAATGGTCACATTGATTCCCGTTAGTCCTTCTTTTTTCATGAAGGTCTTCAGTCCCTCATTAGGCAATCGGTCCATCTCGAACAACTCATAACGACCTTCGAGACCAGCTTCTGCCATAAAACCGTGATGAATTTTAGGGCTTAGACTGTGTGCAATGGGGCTACCTATGAGGCCAAGTTTGATCATTTCAATTTTTTGCCGGCGTATTCTAAACCAAGAACAAGCGCTGCTCCAAAAAGTGCGAAAACAAGCGCGGTGGGCCATTCATTTCCAGGAGCTAGGTTTTGTACACTTAATGCAACAATTTCCTCTTTCTCTGTTCCTGCGTGTTTGGTAAAGGTTTCTAATACTTCCTTCCATGGCCACAACTTATTCAATGAACCCAGCAAGAATCCACTAAGCAAGGCAATGGTGAAGTTGTAATAGCGCTCAAAAATGAACTTCAATCCTTTCGAAAAAAGTAGTAGACCCACAACAGCACCAATGCCCACATAGACAATAGTGAGTAGTTCGCGGTTGGCAACTGCGGCTAGTACAGTAGAATAAGCACCCAAAAGCAGCAAAATGAAGCTGCCGCTAATACCAGGTAAAATCATTGCACAAATGGCCAAAGCACCGCTCAGGACTAAATACCATGGTGCATCGGACCCGGTAGCAGCACCCATTTCAGTAATGGCATAAGCAACTGCTGTACCTATAAGAAATGCTAGAATGGCTTTAACATTCCATTGTTTGACCGTTCTGCCCATCATCCAGACAGAAGCAGCAACCAAACCGAAGAAAAAGCTCCAAGTAAGAATAGGGTAGTGCTCTAAAGTGAAGGTCAGGACAGAAGCTAGCGTCAAAATACTCGTGAATATTCCTGCGAAAAGAACGGCTAAGAAATTCCCATTAATTGAAGTCCAAAGCTGGTGGAATTGGCCACGAAAAAGAAGCTTAAAGGTATCCTTGTTAATGGAGGAAATAGATCCGATTAACTCCTCGTAAATACCGGTGATAAAGGCAATAGTACCTCCGCTTACCCCAGGGACAACGTCTGCTGCACCCATGGCCATACCTTTTAGAAATAACTGAATGTGTTTAAGCATCGTGCGCCGATTGAATTTCGGCTAAAATACCGGTAATCTCAGGTATTTTCCCAAAAGCTGGGAAGTATTGGTGGAATAGTTCAATCGAAGTAGGCTCTAAGTCCAAACACTCGTTCATTATTACACGAGCTTCTTCATAGGATGCAGTGGCAAAAAGATAGCCGGCAAGTATTAGACGTAATTGTGGGTTATCGTCGAATTGACCAACAGCTTGATACAGGATTTGTATAGCTTCGTCCAATACATCCAGTTCCACTAAGGCTTCAACGTAATCAATGACATCCTCGGCACCGTAATTCCCTGTGATCCAGACCTTCTTGTAGTCTGAAACGGCTTCCTTATGACGGTCCAATTCGCACAGGACATTCGCTCTTTCTAGGTAAACATCCTCTAGGTCCGGTTCTTGTTCGATGGCTGAATTGAAAGCGCGTAAGGCTGCATTAAGACTGCCTAGTTCTTGCTCTATCATACCTATTCGGAAGTAAATATAGCCCGACGGCACTTCTGTACTAATACTTTGGCGATACGCGTTCATTGCCTCAATCAGTCGGTCGTTACGCTCGTGTATACGCCCAATCTCAAAATGAGCTGCATGGAAACTATCGTCGGCAGTAATGGCCCAGTCAAAATATTCAAGTGCCTCGTTTTCCTTATTGAGTCTCAGAGAAAAAGCGGCTTTCTGATACCAAAGGAGGGCATTATAAGGCTCGCGCTCAATGAATTTTTCGAAAACCTCAATGGCCCGATCATATTGATGCATGAAATCAAAACAAAGCGCCAATTGATATATGGTGCCATCGTCCAATTCTTCGTCCAATTCACATAGCTTTAAAATAGCCTCAGCAGCGTGTGCATAAGCACCTTGAGCTAAATGTGCGTCAATGATTTGTTGCAGTATCTCTTCCTGATCCTCGGCACGTTTTAGTGCACTGTCCAACAACTCTAGGGCCCTCTCCGTTTTGCCTTGGTGCATAAACAAGGTTGCTCGAGCAATTAAAAGTTCTACATGGTGGTCGCTCAATCCCTCCATTTGCTGAAGTTTTGCCTGTGCTTTTGTGAAATCTCTCGTAGCGAGATCTAATTGGATTTCCTTGATTTTGAAGACCAAAGAGTGCGGATGTAATAGGATAGAGAATTTGATAGCTTGAGCCATTTGCTCAAAAGAACCCGTATCGTAATAGTAATTCACGATCGTTTCTAAATCCTCCACATCATAGTAGGGCTGACGATCATTTTCTATCGCGCGCTCGTAGGATTGAACTAAGCTATGTACCTCGCGGTCCTCAAATCTCATTATTGTGAAGTTAATGGCATTTCGTGTCCAATTTTGATTCGTAGAAGTTTATTCGTCACACATATGAACACTGTTATTAACATAGGGCAAATTCGATGCCGCTTTGTTGCCGTCCCCAAAAAGGCCAACTATCTTCGCTCAAAACCAAAGTAACCATGACTTTAATCAAGAGCATTTCAGGAATTCGAGGAACAATCGGTGGAGGAGCTGGTGAGAACTTGACACCTATGGACGCCGTGAAATTTGCCGCTGGCTATGGCGCTTGGCTTAAAAAACAACACGGCGATTGTACCGTAGTCATCGGCCGCGATGCGAGGCCATCTGGTCAAATGATTGAAAATCTCGTGGTAAGCACCTTACAAGGATTAGGTATTGATGTAATCAACACGGGGCTTAGTACAACACCTACAGTAGAAATGCTCGTGCCTCGTTACAATGCCCAGGGAGGAATTATCCTCACTGCTTCTCATAATCCTAAGCAATGGAATGCACTCAAGCTACTCAATGAGAAAGGAGAGTTTGTTAGTGGTGACGATGGCGCGGAAATCCTGGCTTTGGCTGAAGGTGGTGAAATTGCCTTTGCCGAGGTTGATGATTTAGGTAAAGTATCTGAGGACCTAGATGGTATGGATTGGCATATTGACCAGATTTTAGCCCTTGATTCAGTAGATGCAGAATTAGTTGCTTCTAAAAAATTCAATGTTGTCATAGATGCTGTTCACAGTTCGGGTTCAGTAGCTATTCCAATGCTCCTTGACAAAATGGGAGTCACTTATAATAACCTATATCCTGAGCCTACGGGACAATTTCCCCACAATCCTGAGCCTCTTGAGAAACACCTCACTGAAATATTGAAGGAGTGCGCTTCGGGCAATTATGATATGGGGATTGTGGTAGATCCAGATGTCGACCGTCTTGCTTTTGTAGATGAAAAAGGCAGTATGTTCGGAGAGGAATACACCTTGGTTTTAGTCGCCGATTACTTGCTCGAAAACACCAATAGCAATGTGGTAAGTAACTTGAGTTCTTCGAAAGCCCTGCGTGATTTAGCGGAAAGTAAAGGATCTACTTATTCAGCCTCAGCTGTTGGAGAGGTGAATGTGGTGAATGAAATGAAAGCTACGGGCAGTATTCTCGGTGGTGAAGGTAACGGCGGAATTATCCTCCCTGAACTGCACTACGGGCGTGATGCGCTAGTTGGTATTGCATTAGCTTTGACTCATTTGGCGAAATCTGGTAAAACACTGAGCGAATTAAAGGCCAGCTACCCGCAATATTTTATGGGCAAGCAGAAGATAGAATTGACCCCAGATTTAGATGTGGATGCTATTCTTGCATCAATTGCAGCGAATTATCAAGACGAAGAGTTGAGCACTATTGACGGTGTGAAAATCACATGGTCGGATCGTTGGGTGCACATGCGCAAGTCGAACACAGAGCCTATTATTCGCATATACACTGAGGCGCCAAGCACGGCTGAAGCTTTAGACCTAGGTGCCCGATTTATCGACGAGTTAGGAGCTTTGGCCAAATAGCATAAAATTTCTGGTTTCGCCCTATCTTTGAGGTGAACACTTACTTTTTAGAGAACCATGGGCGTAATATTCTTAGATAATGCTGCTACTACTCCGCTTGAACCACGTGTAAAAGAGGAGATGATCCGAATGATGGATAACTTCGGTAATCCGTCGTCTACTCACGTAAGTGGCCGTGGTGCTAAGGTTGAGGTAGAAGTTGTTCGCAAGCGAATTGCTAAAATCATTGGAGCACAGCCGAGTGAAATTTTCTTTACTTCTGGCGGTACCGAGGCCGACAATATGGCCTTATTCTGCAGTGTTCGCGACCTCGGGGTTGAGCGTATTATTACGACAACTATAGAACACCATGCCGTGGGACATCCTGTCGAGTTTATGGTAGAACGAGGTGAGGTAGAAGCCGTTTATCTATCTGTGAATGAGCATGGAGATATAGATCTTGCGGAACTCGAATCGCTACTGAAAGAAGGTCCGAAGACTTTGGTTTCTCTAATGTTTGCTAATAATGAAATTGGCAACTTGCATCCAGTCAATGAGATTGGGGTCCTTTGCCAGAAGTACCATGCATTGTTTCATTCGGATACAGTTCAAGCCATGGGGCATTTGCATATTAATGTAAGTGAAACTCCGTACGACTTCTTGACTTGTTCAGCTCATAAGATTCACGGACCCAAAGGTGTAGGGTTTGCCTTTGTGCGCTCCGGTCTTAAGATTAAACCTTTGATCCAAGGTGGTGCTCAAGAGCGAAATATGCGTGCGGGTACTGAGAATACCATTGGTATATGTGCGCTAGGAAAAGCATTTGAGGTGGCCACTTCTGAAATGTCGGAAGACCAGAAAAAGGTGGAAGCGTTGAAGCAATACATCATCGACGAGATCAAATCAATTGTGCCAGGAGTGAAATTCTTTGGTCGCAGCGCAGAATTGGATAAAAGCCTTTACACTGTTTTGTCTATTGCTTTTCCTAAGACTGATAACGACATGTTGACCTTTACATTGGATATGAAGGGGATTAATGTAAGCGGTGGTTCTGCTTGTACTTCAGGTTCGAATCAAGGATCACACGTGATTCGCGCATTAGGTCCTTGGACAGCGGATTATCAACCCGTACGCGTGTCGTTTAGTAAATTCAATTCTAAGGACTGTGCTGACGGGTTCTTAAGTGCCGTGCGTGAAATTTATGCGGTACAGCAGGAAGCTTAATTACCGAATTATTGTGATGGTTCCCATACGAACCTCATCACCTCCAGTAAACCTGTAAGTGTACACGTCTTGTGGTACTTGTTTACCTTCGAAAGTGCCGTCCCAAAAAACTTTGAATGGGTCTTCACTGCGGAATACTTCATTGCCCCAGCTATCATAAATGATAAAGGTTGGGTTTTCTAAACAGCTGTTCCCGAATATTTTAAATTCTTCGTTGTCATTGTCGCCGTTTGGTGTGAAGGCAGTAGGGATAAAGACACGTCCGTCAATCCTTACAATATCAGCTAAGAAGTCAAAGTCATAGTCCCTATTACATATGGTGTCGGTAATTGTTAAGGTGACATTTTCTAAGCCCGATTCGGGGTATCTGAAGGTAGGAATCATCCCTGTGTCAGAATTGCCGCTAAAGTCCCACTCGAAGATCATAGTGCTATCGACATTCGTGTATACTACATCAACTCCTCCATAGCGACAGCTGTCGGTAAATACGCTCACAGTAGGGATATTGGCATCATTATCAAATTCAATGATGTGAACGGTTTGAGAGCTAATATCACAAAAGGAGTCGCGTGCAGTAATGGTAGTAATAAAAGTCCCTGTAGAAGGGTAGGTGTGCTGTACGTTTTGGCTTGTCGTTACAATGCTGTTCCCGTCGCCAAAGTTGAATTCGTAGTAATCTGCATCACCAAGGCTTTCAATAAACTCAACCTCCCTGAAAAGATCACAGCTAATATAATTTGGGGTCCAATCAGCAGTCGGGAAATTTGCGGTATCGTGTTCGATGGTAATGTATGTAGTGTCGTAGCTATCACAAACGGTATCTATGGCCACCAACATGACGTCATAAGTCCCAAGATTCGGGAACGTAACCACAGGTTCGTCCAGGTTAGAGGTATCGCCTTGGTCGAAATCCCAGAAATAGGCATTGGCATTCACACTATTGTTAGAAAGACGTAAGGTCAATTCGTAACAACTAGTATCTATGAGGTAGTCAAAGTCTATTTCTGCGATGGCCTCTATGCCAGTTTCGAAATCTAATTTGATTACACCAAGATTACAATTGTTACTGTTGTTATCTATGGAGAAGGCCCCCGGTGTTGTTGGCAAATCATCATTACCGCCACAACCTGCACATACAGCTTGGTAAATACGTCCACGGTCGTCGAAGCGCGAAGTTCCTCCATCAACATGCTCCGCACTAACGGCACCTCCGAAGTAAGAACCGTAATCAAAGGAAGTAAAGTTCTTGCCAAGTACCATGAAATAGAAGTCTGATCCGTTGGTAGTAGTTTGAAGCGCATCGCTGCTCACCGGAAGTTGATCCACAGAGGTAGGGACAAAGCCAGAATTAGTAACGCCACCCCAGCCGGATAAAAGGATATTCAAACAATCGTCTACATTGAATGCGGTTGGTACTAGATTCAATGTTCCTTGAGGGGAGCCAAAGGCCGTTGAGGCCATGCTTGTACTAAGATCAGCACTTATTTTATGGATGAACTGTTTGCGGTATTGTGGCGTGCCCCAAGCTCCGGCAGTGATCGGATAGTTGCCAAAAGTCTGTCCAAACACAAAGATATTGCCGAGTTTGTCTATATCTAACAGGAAGGTTTGATCGTAATCAGAAGTCCCTACATAAGTACTTCTGAGAAGTGCCCCTGTTGAGCTATTAAATCGTGCTACAAAACCATCTTCTAGAGTGCCGAGTTTTGAAGTCTTGTATGCTCCTGAAGTAGAGGGCAGGTTGCCTCCTTCGGTACCACCACAAATGTAGACATTGGAACCACGGACTTTCATGCTGTAACCAGCATCGTCGCTAGTACTCCCATAGAAATTACTCCATTGAATGGCAGTTCCTGTGTTGTTTAATTTGAACACAACTGCATCCTGTCCACCGGCAAGGTTACAAGATGAACAGTTTGTCGATGGGAAGTTCGAACTTGTGGTAGATGCGGTTACATAGATGTTATCATTATCGTCCAGAACCACTTCACCTCGAGAGGCATCGCCATAGTTCTTGTTGATATTCATGTTGATCCCGTCATTGCCAGTACCGCCGAGGTAGGTAGAACTCAATAAGGCAGAGCCTGCAGCATTAAAACGCGTGACGAAAATGTCAGAATCTTCGAAATCATAGCCATTGACATTGACTGTAGAGCCTCCGGCATTGGTCGACTGAATGGGGTTCTGGGTGGGGAAATTCGTTGAGCCAGTAGTTCCCATTACAATGAGTTCACCATTCGAATTAACAACCATAGAGTGGGGGTGGTCACTCTTTGTACCCCCTAGGTAAGTTGCATAGAGTAAAGTGTTGCCATTGGGGTCAAATACGCTAACAGTTACATCCGGAAGAAAGGCTTGAAAAGGTCCAGAGGATCCATTGAAACCGGTTTGATAAGCCCCTACAGTACTAACATATCCTGTTGCAAAAGCTACGCCACCGCCGTACAGCCTGCCTTGTTCGTCGTAGGTAGCTGTAAAGCCCCAATTATCAGTTAAGGATCCGCTGAAAGAAGTGAAAACCAATTGCGGGTCAATAATCAAGCTGTCTAGAGTGTAGGCAATAGATTCTACTCCAAACGATATAGTACCTTGATGGATTTCATACCAAGAGCCGAAATCTACGCGTTCTCCGTCCTTGTATCCCCATGAGATGGGATTGCTCTCGTAAAAGTGCCCAACGGATGTATTGACAATGAGGTGACCTTCTGGATGTATTTCTACCGATGAAGCGCCATGGTAGCGCCACGAAATATTTTGCAACGCTAGCGGATCACTAATGTGCCAGTCGTATTTTAATTGTCTTTCCTTGGTGTGGAAATCTAAAGTGGCATTGTCGTAAAGACCGTTGTATTTGAGCGCTTTTGCAGGTTCAATTCCCGAGCGCCATTTGGATTCATCGCTGCCAATGAAGTAGTTGTGTTTGAATTCGGCCCGTTGGTAACCAATAGCTTCGTCCTCTTGTGCGCCTATGAATTCCATATTTAACACATGGAAACGCAAATCCTCTTCATGGTGAGATAGACCGGCTTCATGGATGTCGTGACCGTGTAGGTCTTCGATCTGAGCGGCGTCCTTTAGAACAAACTGGATACTGTTATCTTGGAAAAATAATGCCCCGTATTTCAGTGGCATTTTATGAGAGAAGTTTTCCTCCCATTGACCTTCGTTCGGTATGAATAGAGCTTCTTGACTCCATAGGCTAGGAGTACAAGTCAAAGCCAGCAAAAAAATCACGAAGGTTTTTCTCATCATTCTAAATTAACCAAAAAGTATGCCTACTCAATAAGAAGACCTTCCACAATGAGTTTTGTTCTACCATTTTGTAAATAGAATAGTTTCTGAGCCCTACCTTCTTTGAGATGTAGTCTTTTTCTAAGCTCACGAGCAGTGATTTTTGAACCGATACTTTCAATAGCGTAGTCTCCACTGAGCTTTACTTTTTTCACGGAATCAAATGCAGCCTTTACCTTAAAGATCTTATAAAAAGGACTTGTTTCGGGTAACGTTGCACTTGTGTAGATATTGCCTACTCCCAACCGTTTCCAATCGTGCAGATTAGCGAGTAAATCGTGCAATTCACTTTTGTTCAAACTTGCGGAGGGTTGAATGATATAGTTGGACAAGGGTCCGTGCGGGATCGCAAATGAGCTTGGATATGGGTGGTCAATACTATGTCCAGAAGTTGCTTCAACTACTGTCAAATACGGTTTCTCCTTATTTCCCGGGACTTGCACTGTTAAGATTTCCTTGCATTCACCTTGGTGTTGAACAACATGAATACGCTTTAAGCCCACAAGTTTTCGCGTGCACTGAAGAATATCCACCATTGGACTGTGTTTGGTGATCACCCTAGCCGCTAATGCTAAAAGGTCCCCTTGAATGTCAATAAGGTTCGGAGTGCCCTCTTCAATAGCGAAAGTCCTCGTTTTGTTGACGCGTCGATCTGGATCAAGATAAACAGTCAATTCACTTTGGTGGACGTTATTTTCTTTGATCCAATTTTCAAGTGTTTTTAGCTCAAACGGGGTAGGTACAATTGTGGACTTTTTCAGGTTGTGTTGAAGTAAAGCCGCAAGCCCTTGGTTTTGCTCGAAACACAAGTGGCGTTTGCACTCATCTCTTAATGATAATGCACGACTATCGATACCCATTCCCGCACATAAATCGGCAGAGTAGGGGGTAGCTAATAGCGACGATTTATAAGAAGCGGTAGCTAAGGATGAGCTCTGTTCGAGTGCAAGTCCTGCAGGGAAAATCCACTGCTCTTCAAAAAGTGACTTGAATTTTGAAGCGTATTTCTTTTTTGCTTCAATCTGAGCTATGGCAGAGTGATAGGGCTCCGCAGTGCCGTATTTAAGCCTGAGATCGGAAACTGAAAAAGCTTCGTGTTCTATAATCCATTCCCAAAGGTCTTCGTTAAAAAGATCCGGTTGTACTTGATTTAAAGGATGCGTGCTACTAGCCATCGATGGTTTTAAGAGCCGTATTGTAAATAATCCTACCGATACTATACACTGGAACGGCAACTATCATTCCTCCAATTCCAAGTAGCGTTCCTGCGATAGAAATGACCAAGAATATCTCCAAAGGGTGTGCACCTACACTGTTGCTGAAAATGAGCGGCTGAAAAACAATGTTATCCAACAACTGAACAATCAAGAACAATCCTGCCAACATATACAAGCTACTCAATAAGTTGACCTGTACTGACGGATCAGCAATGCCACTGGCATACAACTGGCCCATTCCAAGAAGTATGCCTAAGGCCGCTCCAATGATCGGACCAACGTAGGGGATAAGATTGAATACTGCAGCGCACAAAGCGAGCACTACCGCACCTTCAACGCCAATGAGGCTCATCCCAATGGCTAGCAGAGCAAAAACGGCGGTAATCTGAAAGAGAATACCAAAGCTGTATCTAGTAACCACTGTTTTAACCTGAGGTGTGATAATATCTACTTTGTCATGGTATTTTTCCGGTGTTATGGAATCGACAAATCGGTGTGCAAGATCTTGCTCCCTAAACAAGAAAAAAGAGATAAATGTGATCGAGAATAAGCCTACGATGAATTGGCCCATGCCACCTACTACACTGCCTAATGCGCCTGATATAGCCTCGATAGAAGCAAATTCTTGAAGGGTTTCATTAATGTGTGTCAATTCCGCTTGCGAATCGATCCCAAAAGACGTGAGTAAAACGTCCAATTGACTCCATTCGTCTTGTAAACTCATCAATAATGCGTCGTATTCAATGGTACCTATAAAACTGAATTCACGAATCACTACAGGGAAAAACCAGGTTGCAATACCGAATACAATAGCACCGAGAATCAATATGGTAATTGATGCTTTTACCGTAGGGTTGAGTTTATGTCCAACCTTAGGTAGCATTCCCAATCCTGAAATAATAGGACGTCCCAGAACACTTATGTAAAGGGCGATGATACCATAAACTAAAATTCCTTGAATGAGGAATAGGGCGTAGCCGCAAATAGCCAACAACAGGAGTTGTAGTACAGATTTGGTGAGCGGTTGAAGTTTCAGGTCTAACATGGCTTAGTGTCTAACTAATGACCAATGTACCAAGTTTGCGCCCATTTTCAGTGCTTCTTCACGTTTTTCCTTGGGGTCGTTATGCACACTTTCGTCTTCCCAGCCGTCACCTATATCGCTTTCTAAAGTGAGTAAAGCAACCAACTCTCCATTCAAAAAGTAACCAATGGCCCTCGGTTTCTCATTATCGTGTTCATGTATCTTCGGAAGTCCCTCTAGTTTGTAGAGATTGTTGAATATAGGATGATTTGTGGCCACTTCTACTTTCTGCGCATTTGGAAAACACTGGTCCAATTCAGATTCGGCAAAAACTTTCATCCCGTAATTATCATCGATGTGAAAGAACCCGCCTCTTTGAACAAACTCGTTCAAAATTTCTCTTTCAATCTCGCTAAAAACTATGCGTCCATGTCCAGTAGCATGAAGGAATGAAACACCACTAAACAATAAGTCTGAAATCTCGATTTCTTGAGGTAAAACAGAACTACTCGCTCCCGTTTCTGAATTGTAAAAAGCACTGAGGTTTTCAAGTGCCGTAGGGTTCGCATACCAATCCCCGCCACCATCATATTTTAGTAGCCCTAGAACTTGGCCTGAAAGACTGAATTGGCAAGAGAATATGAAAAAAAGCAGAAATCGTTTACTCATGGGATAAATATACAGGGTTGCTCATAAAATATCTTTATTCAATACCGTGAACATGGCGTGAAATTTGATGTTATTTTTACCAATATGAAGCGAGGATTACTTCTACTATTTTTGATGCTAATTGCTTTTAGCCAAGACCTAAAGGCACAGTGTGTACAATCAACTCCTTACACAGAGAGCTTTGATGGTTCTGCTTGGCAGGGCCCAAGTGGTTGGACGAACTCTGGCTCCATTCCAAGCTGTTGGACCAGAAACGTGACGACAACCAACTATTTGTGGATGGCTTCAGACCCGGCTTTTGCCAATACTTTTACTGGTCCTAGCGGAGATCACACCACGGGCACAGGGGGGTACGCTTTTGCTGAAGGTTGGTTCCCAGGTTCAACTGGGACTAATCAAACCGTAACCAATCTTATCACACCACCTATTGATCTTAGTAGTGATACCTTACCAAGATTGGTGTTCTATTACCACATGTATGGTGCGGACGTCAATTGGTTGAATATACGCGTTCGCGTTGTTGGAACGAATACTTGGGTGAATCTTCATACTATTAATTCCACAACAGCTGCCAATCAGTTCACTTCACAGAACTCTCCTTGGCGCAAGCATGTAGAGTCGCTGTCTCAATTTGCCGGAGATACCATTCAAATTCGTTTCAATGCAAAAAGAGACGTGAGTTTTTCAACGTTTACTCAAAGTAGGATAGCCCTTGACGATATTGGAGTTGAAGAAACGCCTTCCTGTGATCAACCAATAAATCCTGTGGCGTCTTCGGTTACTTCGTCTTCTGCCAATATTAGTTGGACTTCTCTGAACACAACGCCACTAGGAACTCAAGTTCAATTCGCTTCAGGAACAACGGGAATAGCCAACGGTACGATCAATACCTATTCAACTGCAACACCAAATCTTTCTGGATTAAACTCTAATACAAACTACCGCATCCGAGTGCGCGAAATTTGTACGGCTGGAGATACCAGTGCTTGGTCAAATTTGGGAACATTCACTACGGGTTGTTCGAATTACATCGCACCTTACATTGAGGATTTCGAAGGCTCCGGCTGGTCACCCTCTACAACTTGGAATGTTCAAGGTGATATAGATCAATGCTGGATAACACAAGGGGCTGCACAAAAATTCTGGACGGTAGGGCCTCCGGCTTTCTCATGGACTCAAACAGGTCCTTCGGGTGACCATACTTCTGGTTCAGGTCAATACGTTTTTCACCAAAAATCATCTACCGTAGCCACAGGAACTGACCCAAGATTAATATCACCATGGATTGATTTGGATACATTGAGCTCGCCAGAACTCAGTTTCTGGTACCACGGTTTCGGTCAGCAAATGGGCGATTTGGATGTCTATATACAAAAACAGGGCGGTACATGGTCTTCTTTGTGGGATACCACTGGGCTGACACATTCGTCTTCAAATGCACCATGGTTGGAGCAAATCATAGACATTAGTTCCTACGCAGGAGATACCGTTCGTGTTCGATTCGATTACGATGCCTCTGCGGGATCTTTGAATACGCAATTCGCTTTAGATGATATCAGAATAGACAACGCGCCTTCGTGTGCGAAGCCCAAGAATACTGCAGTGACTGCCGTTGGTGTATTTGTAGCGCAGCTAGGTTGGAGCGGAGGTGGTGCATCCAATTGGCAGATTAGATATAGAGAAGTGGGAACTTCAAGCTGGACCTGGACCAGTTCAAATACTTCGAGCAAAGGTATTCCTCAGCTCAGCTCGCAGACCACTTATGAATGGGAGGTTAGGGATTCATGTGGCTCAGGAGATGTGAGTCTTTGGGTAGTTGGCCCAGATTTTACTACGAACTGTAGTTTTTACACTGCACCATTCGAAGAAACTTTCTCAAATACAAACAAGTGGGTGACCGTTGATTTCACAAACACCACAGGTGATATTGATCAATGTTGGCTTCGTTCCGATACGGAGGATTTGTTCTGGACAGGTGGTAATAGTTCTACCTCACACTATGCTGGGACAGGGCCTTCAGCAGACCATACTACAGGAACGGGAGGGTATGCCTTCACACGCAGTTCAAGTCCCTGGACTTCAACAGTAGATACTGAGCTTAGAACTCCTTTGATTGACCTAGATACTTTGCAATCACCGGAATTGACTTTTTGGTACCACATGTTTGGACCTGATATAGATAAGCTCCGTGTTTTCGTGAAGAAGCCTGGCGATCCAGCCATTTTAGTCAATACTATCACAGGCCAACAACAAACCTCCAGCACAGCAAGTTGGTTAAAGAGGACCGTAAATTTACTGGCCTATGAGGGGGATACTGTTCAAATTATTTTCAAGGCTTATAGAAATGGAGCCGGCGCATTTTCTTATCGTTCGGACATAGCCATCGATGATGTGAAAATTGATGAGACTGCTACCTGTCCAGCACCAAACGTGTTGGCTTCAAACATTACCTTCAACAGTGCAGAATTGAATTGGTTGGGAAGAGCGAACACAAGTGCCGTTGAATATGGGCCTACGGGTTTTGTTCAAGGAAACGGAACAATGGTAGCCGCACAGAATCAAAATGCTTTGTTGACAGGATTGGCGGCCAATACCACCTATGATGCTTATGTTCAGGATACTTGTACATCCACTTTGACTAGTTCTTGGACCTTGGTTCAGTTCACGACGCTTACATGTCCTTCGGTTACAGCAACTGGCTCAGTCTCTGGGAATAATGCCAGTATTGATGGTTTCGGAACTACTACAGATGCAGATTCAACCATCTGGTATTGGGGAGACGGCGCCAATTCATTAGGAGATACTGCTTCGCACACCTACACTTCTTTCGGTCTATTCGACATTTATCACGTAGTATATAACAGCTGTGGCAATGCAGATTCATTGCTTCTTAATTATAGCTATTGTGATACAACCATTGCAGACTATAGCTATACCTTTAATGGCTTAAGCGTAGATTTTGATGCCTCTTCTTCAACAGGTACGGCGCTTGACTACTATTGGCAATTCGGTGATGGAAACACAGGGACTACATCCAACCCAACACACACTTACACCTCTTCAGGTACCTTTAATATTGTTCTGTTGTTGGTAAACAGCTGTGGCGATTCAGTATCAACCTCGTTTGACGTTACCGTGTGTCCTGCTGTAAACTTAGGATTCACCTCATCAGCCTCAGGAAGTACATTCTCCTTTACAGCCACTCCCGCAGGCTTGTTGAATTATCAATGGAGTTTCGGAGATGGAAATACTGCCGCTGGATTAACAGCCAACAATACCTACACTACCCAAGGAACGTTCACAGTTACTGTTACCGCTGAAGATAGTTGCGGTAACCAATACACATATTCAGACGACGTTGCCACTTGTGATTTGCCTGCTGGTGATTTCAGTTTCAATATTGTGAGCACCTCTGCCAACGGTATGGTAGTGAACTTCACTGCCTCTACAACTGGAGCTGATGAGTATCACTGGTATTGGGGCGATGGAACCAATGATAAAGGAACTACTCCAAATGCTCAGCATACCTACGGTGTAATTACTCTGAATTATGTTGTTAACCTCATTCTCATTAATGATTGTGGCGACAGCACGATAATTACCCGGAGTTTGAATGAAGTGGGCATTTATGAAGAATCGATTCCGGTAAACATTTATCCAAATCCTACCACAAGTTTTGTGGAAGTAGAGCTTCCTGTGGCTGCTGATGCAACGTTGAGTGCCTTCAATGCTCAAGGGCAACTCGTGGTAGCGAATCGTTTGGTGAACGCTACTTTCAATAGAGTGGATTTAGCCGAGCTTCCTTCTGGTACCTATACTATTTTAGTAATGATGGATAATAGACCATATTACTTTAGCGTCTCGAAAATCTAGCAATACTATCCGTGCTTATATTTGTAAGGAACACTTACAATCACAGATGTCTAGAACCATACAAAAGCTCCTTGTTGCCAACAGGGGAGAAATCGCCTTAAGAATTATGCGTAGCGCCCGTGAGATGGGCATTAAAACGGTTGCGGTTTATTCCGAAGCCGATCGCCGCGCTCCACACGTAATATTCGCTGATGAAGCGGTTTTACTTGGCCCTGCGCCCTCGTCTGAAAGCTATCTTAAAGGTGATAAGATTATTTCCTTAGCCAAGGAACTTCATGTGGATGCCATACACCCTGGTTATGGGTTTTTAAGTGAGAATGCCCAATTCGCCCAGTCGGTGGAAGATGCTGGTATCATTTTTATAGGACCACGTCCGCATGCCATAGAAATTATGGGGGATAAGCTCAGCGCTAAGGCAGCAGTGGAAGAATTCGATGTTCCATTGGTGCCAGGGTCAGACGGAGAGGTAATAGATGTTGATGCCGCCAAGGAACTAGCAGAAGAAATTGGCTTTCCCGTAATGATCAAGGCAAGCGCCGGAGGCGGTGGAAAGGGAATGCGAATAGTCCAAAACAAGGAGGAGTTTACTTCTCAAATGGAACGTGCGGTAAGTGAAGCTACAAACAGCTTTGGCAACGGTGCGGTTTTCGTTGAGAAGTACGTGCAAGACCCTCGTCACATAGAAATTCAAGTGCTTGCAGATGAGCACGGCAACGTAGTCCATCTCTTTGAACGTGAGTGCTCGATACAACGTAGACATCAAAAAGTCATTGAAGAAGCACCGAGCGTTGTATTGACGGATGAATTGAGAAAAGCAATGGGCGAAGCCGCGGTGAATGTGGCAAAGTCATGTGATTATAGAGGTGCAGGTACCGTGGAGTTTATCTTTGAACCGGGTGGAAAATTCTATTTCTTAGAAATGAATACACGTCTTCAGGTCGAACATCCGGTTACAGAGCAGATCACGGGAATTGATCTTGTAAAAGCTCAGATTAGAATCGCAGAAGGACATCCATTAGATTTCAAGCAAGAAAACCTCAGAATTCAAGGGCATTCAATAGAGGTGCGCGTTTATGCTGAAAATGCCGCTGAGAACTTCATGCCTGCAACAGGTAAACTGTTTGAATATAAACGTCCTCAGGGCTTAGGGATTCGAGTTGATGACGGCCTAGAGCAAGGAATGGACATTAGCATCTACTATGATCCAATGATCGCCAAGCTCATTACTTTTGGCTCGAGCAGAGATGAGGCAATAGCAAGAATGAAGCGCGCAATCTCTGAGTATAGAATCTCAGGAGTTCAAACAACACTTGATTTTGCCAGTTTTGTACTTGATCATAATGCATTTGTTAGTGGGGATTTTGATACCCATTTCGTCGCGAAATACTTTGACAAAGACTCTCTCGCAAATGAAGATGTAGATTTAGAGTCTGTTGGCGCAGCAGCCGTGGCAAATCTTTTGCAGAGTAGTAAAGCGCATCAATCTGTAGTTACTCATGGTAAAACTTCTCGTTGGAAGTCCAGCAGGACGTAAACTTCTATTCACCTTCCTATTTGGGTGGTCGACATTAGCGGCTCAAGTTGATACGCTAAGCAAGGTTAAGGACGGCGCCTCTCCAATAGTTGGCCAGCTTGTTGTAGGTGGGGATACCATTCCATGGTCTGTATTGGACGAAGTTCTGTTTGTCCCAAAGCCCACTTTGAGTGATCACCAGGCAAGAAGGAATTATTATAGCCTTACAAGAAAGGTGAGGAGGGTCTATCCTTATGTACGAGAAGCCGCTCTGCGAATGGACAGCGTAAATATGCAGCTAGAAGGAATTGACAAAAAACGCAAGCGAAGAAAATATACCAAGCAATACCAGAAATATCTCGAAGAGCGTTTTGAACCTGAATTGCGTAAATTGACTAGAAGTGAAGGCCAGATACTATCTAAATTAATTTATCGTGAAACGGGCATGCCTGTATTTGATATTATTAAAACCTATAGAAATGGTCTTAGTGCAAGGTTTTGGTCTATGACGGCATGGTGGTACGATATTGACTTAAAGCGTCCATATGACCCGCTAAATGACCCTGAAGACCAGCTTATTGAAAATATTCTTATCCGAAAATTCATCTCGGGACAACTCATACCAGCAAGAGAGGCGGAACGGCGGAAGTATCAGCCTTGATGTGGCTTTTTGACAAAGGACTCGGCACGTTCTAAATCGGCAGGTGTGTCTATGCTTAAAGGCTTGCTAGGCGCTGTAGCTACAGCCCATTTTTTTCCGTGCTCTAGCCAGCGAAGTTGTTCAAGCATTTCCATTTGCTCCAATGGAGTAGGACTTAGGCTACAGTATTCCTTAAGTGCCCTGGGCGTAAACGCATAAACGCCCACGTGCTGGTAGCGTGTAGGCTTAGCATCTCTTCCTACGGGTATAGGACTTCTAGAGAAATACAGCGCGTTTTGGCTATTATCTGTAACTACAAAAACATTGGAATTGCTGTGGTACTCGGGAAGAGGAGCTTTTAAAGTAGCTGCCTCTGGACTTTTTTCTTCAAGTAACTCAAGCAATGGACGTAGTACTTCTTCTGAAATGAAAGCCTCGTCGCCTTGAACATTAATGATGTAATCGAACTCTTGGCCAAGGCTCTCGTAAGCTTCTAGTGTTCGAGTTGTTCCATTCTTATGTTCTGTACTGGTCATAATGCAGGGGATATCTAATGCCAAGCAAGCGGTGGCAATATCTTCAGCATCAGTGGCTACATAAACGTGTTGGAATAGGCTCTTGACTCCGTTGTAGGTATGACCAATAATAGGGAGTGACCCAAGCAGCCGAAGGGGTTTCTTGGGTAATCTTTGAGCGCCCAATCGGGCAGGTAAAATGACTAAATACTTATGCTTACTTGACAAATTCCGCTACAGCTTCAATTAATTCTTGAGCCTTGAACGGTTTAGTGATGTACTTTTTTGCACCCAAGGCTTTCCCTGCTGCAATATCGTATTTACTGACCATAGCTGAAACAACTACGATAGGAACTTCATAAATCTGTTGATCTGTCCATTTTTTCATCATCAATTCATAGCCGTCCATATCAGGCATAAGAATATCTGTAACGATGAGATCCGGCTGGAAGCCGCCGACTTGATCCATTGCGTCCTTACCATTTATAGCAGTTTTCACCTCATATCCCTGAAGTTCGAGTATTTCTGAAATACTGTCTCTAATCTGTTCGTGGTCATCAACTACTAATATGCGTTTTGCACTCATGGTTTTACATTTTGATCATTACGAAAGTAAACCGATAGTCTTTACTGGGCTTCTTTTTTTACTTTTAAGCCGAACTAGCTACTTATTTGTGAAAATAAACAAAGCACTTGAGATTTTAAACTTAGAAAAGTTGCCTACATCAAAAGATGATATAGAGGCAGCTTATAAGCTTCGTGCCAAAAAGTTACATCCTGACGTAGGTGGAAGCGAGGCGGCATTTCAAGAGCTAAGTGAAGCGTACGAGATAGCGTTAAAAGCGTTACAAGTGGTCTTCAATGTGGTTGAAAAGGATCCCAAAGAAGAAGTCCTGAAGCGCAAACGAGATGCAATGCGCGAAGAAATGCTAAAAAGAAGAGCTGTTGAAGATCACCGTCGAAACGTCCAAGCAACAAAGGGTATCTTCTCCATTATTGGGGTTTTAGGAGTGATACTATTGATCATTTTGATTAGACCTCGTTTCAATGCATTTATGGTAGAGCGAAATCCTATTGAACAGATGGGGACGGTGACATATTCCGATCGAACGGACAAGTTCATGGTTACCTGGAATTGGGACGGAAAGGATTATGAGAAAACTTTTAAAGGCCGATTCGTAGATGCTAAATGGCTCGTAGCAGATGCCGGGATGCCAGTAATTATTGGAAACCAGTACATTGTAAGATTTAACGCGAACAAGCCAAAATTTGCTGTTCTAAAAGATGAATTCATTAGCCCTGAGACTGCAGAGGTCTTTTTCAATATCGTACGACACCCTTTATCCAATTACTTAGGCATTTCAGTAGAAGACCCCGCTGTGGTTTGTTTGTATTGGAGTTTGCTCGATAGGTTTGGAGTAGACGGTCTAGCTCACGTGCTTTTCTCAACCACGCCGTTTCGTAAGAATTGGTACCACAATCAGGGAACTTTTCAAGGGTTAATTGAATCTGAGGACTATAAAAAAATGTATAGAAGTTGTTTGGTGCGCCCATAGAAATTGGCCTTCTAGGATTACCTTTGTTTTTATTGCGATTCCATCATTATGAAGCCATCATTAGCTAAGGGTACCAGAGATTTCTCAGCAGAAGTTGTTCAAAAACGCCAGTATATCATGAGCGTTCTAAAAGAGCAGTTCGAATTGCGTGGATATGATCCTATTGAAACGCCCTCATTTGAGAATCTAGAAACACTCACAGGCAAATATGGTGAAGAGGGGGACCGATTGATTTTTAAAATTCTTCGTTCTGGGGACTTCACCTCTAAAATTGCGGATGAGCTTTGGACGGAAAAGCAGCCAGCAAAATTGGCTTCGAAAGTCGCTGATAAAGCATTGCGCTATGACCTAACAGTACCTTTTGCGCGTTATGTAGTTCAGCACAGAAATGAAATAGCCTTTCCCTTTAAGCGTTACCAGATGCAGCCTGTTTGGAGGGCCGATCGCCCGCAAAAGGGGCGTTTTAGAGAATTTTATCAATGCGATGCTGATGTGGTAGGATCTGATAGCCTTTGGCAAGAGGTGGAGCTCATTCACATCTACGATGGGGCGTTTACAACACTAGGACTGCCGGCGACGATCAAGGTAAATAACCGTAAAATTTTGGCCGGGATGGCCGAAGTATTGGGTATTGCTGACCAATTCATTGCCTTCACCGTGGCTATTGATAAACTCGACAAGGTTGGACCCCAGGGCGTTTGTGATGAAATGCGCAAGCAAGGTTTGGCAGAGAGTGCAGTGGCTACATTTGAATCTTGGTTGAATGAGGGACTTTCCATTGAACGATTAGAGACTCTTCTCGAATCAAGTGAGGAGGGCAAACTAGGTCTGGAAGAGTTAAGCTTCGTTCTAAGCAATGCCTCTAAAAGTCTTCAAGACTGTGAATTAGAGTTTGATTTTACCCTTGCTAGGGGGTTGAACTATTATACAGGGACAATATTCGAAGTGGCTGCAAAAGGAGTAGCCATGGGATCTATCGGTGGCGGTGGTCGTTATGCAGATTTAACGAGCATTTTCGGAATGAAGGATACTTCAGGTGTAGGTATAAGCTTTGGACTAGATCGTATCTATCTCTGTCTAGAGGAATTGAATTTATTCCCAGCAGCTGTAGCTAAAATGCCCTCTATTCTTTTTGCAAATTTTGGAACAGCTGAGAGCGAAGTTGCCTACCAATGGGTTCAGAACCTCGTGAATAGGGGAGTACGTGCTGAATTATTCCCAGATGCTTCTAAACTTAAGAAGCAGTTTGATTTCGCAGATAAAAAGGGCATCACTTTTATGGCTATGGTCGGAACCGATGAAATGGCTGCAGATACCATTCCAGTCAAGAACTTAGCTACAGGAGATCAAAAGGCGATGACTCTTGATGAAATTGTGGCTTTAATTAAGTAATCGATTCCAAAATTCAGGGTCGTTGTGCTCAGGTTTCATAAGTACACTGCGCACGACTACAAGTTCTTCAGTGTCCCATTCTACGGGCCACGGGCAATTCTCTTCTTTGATTTTCAAAAGTGCTAAGTGAATGCCCTCTTTGGATTTACGCTCGAAGAATACTCTATTCTCTTGACTCATTTCACTGGTTAGCTTCCCTTTATTGGAGAAGATGCAAATGTCTAATTCAGGCGCTATGCTCCAATAACCCATTGACGCTGCGCACTTGTGTAAACCTCTAGCTGCGAGAAGCGATTCGTTTAGTCTTTGAGAAAAGGCGCCGCCTTGTTCAAGTGGGAATTTTTGCATGGTAGCCCACAGTGCGGCAGATGCGGCGCCAGGGCGTGAGCATTCCAAAGTTATTTCCCCTAAATGCAAGTCGCCACTAGTGAAGTAGGTATAGGGAGAGTCGTGTTTGTAAAATCGACCTTCCTTGGGGTTTTTTAATAAAATTGCACCGCATCCATAAGGTTGTAATCCATGCTTGTGAGGGTCGATGACTACAGAATCTGCCATGTGCATCAGTTCAAAATGACGCTGAGTATCTTTTTCTAGGTTGGCAATTTTGAAATAGCCTCCATAAGCCGCATCGATATGAATTCTGAAATTGTGCGTTTTTTGGAGTTCAAGTATTTCGGCAAGTGGATCTACCTTACCCAATCCTGTCGTTCCCATAGTGACAACTACAACAGCGTATTTAACGCTTGAAACGGCTCTTTCTAAGTCTTCGAGGTCCATTGTTCCATTCGCATTGGTTGCTATGGATTTAAATGGCATACCTAAGACCTCTGACATACGGCTATGGGTGTAATGCGAAGCGGAACTTGCCAAAACCGTTGCATCGGACTGATTTTTTCTAGCTACCCAAAGTGCTTCTAGATTAGCCATAGTTCCTCCTGAAGTGAGATGTCCCAGGCTTTGCTCGTAGCCAATCATCTTTCCTAAATCGGCCACTACTTCTAATTCTAGGGCAGAAGTCGCTTTACCACCATCTAGAGCGTGATTATTCGGATTCACGAAAGTGCTCATCCAATAGGCCGCTTGAGCGAGTGTATGAGGCGGTTTAATCATTTGACCGGCATAATGTTGCTGGTCATAGGGGTAATTATCCTGTAGACGATCAGCTAAATCATCAAGTACTTTGCGATCTGCCTCGTCTAATGGTAGGTCCGAAAACTGAAGGGATTTTAAATGCTGCCAACTCATGGCAATAAAGGTAGTCTACCTCCAAGTATCTACAAACTCTCCTTTGGGATCGTACCGCTCCGCTTGCATTTTGGTATTGAATTTTCTGAACGGACGCGGATCATTGCCTCTTCCTGCATTGTATAACCAATTACCATAATTGGATGCCGGATCATAATCAATCAAGTGTTTTTCGAAAAATGCCGCACCTGCCCGCCAATCTATACCCATATCGTGAACGAGATAGGAGGCCACATTTTGGCGTCCCCGATTACTCATAAAACCAGTAGTAACAAGTTCATTCATGTTGGCATCTACGAATTCATCGCCTGTATTGCCAGAACTCCATTTATCAAAAGCTCTCGCGTTAAAACCTTGTTTCAATGGCTTTTCGGGCTGTAATCCATGTGCAGTAAACAAATCTTTACCGTGTTTTAATGCGATCCATTGGAAGTATTCGCGCCACAGGAGCTCAAAGAATAGCCAATAGGTGCTTTCGTTCGATTCAACTTCTTCTTCGAATCGTTTCAGTTCATCATAGATCTGACGAGCACTGATACATCCTAAGGCTAAAAAGGCAGAGAATTTTGAACTGTACGCTCGTCCAACCATCCCGTTTCTTGTCGTTTTGTATTCAAGAACAGATTCAGTTTCCCAGAAATAGTAATCCAGTTCCTCCCAAGCAGCAATAGAACCGCCATTGAATAGAACTGCCGAGCGAGCATCCTTTGAATTTGAGAGTTTAGGGATTTCGGTCCCAGTGAGCCCAAAGTCATTAGGGTCAAAAGGAGAAATTTTAGGATCTTCGATAGGAGGTTGTACACGGCTTCGCTTTTCAACTTTACCTCTGAATCGTGAAAATACCTCTGGTAAATTTTCCAGCCCGAAAGGAAGGTCGCTTTGTAAGTAGAGGGTACGTTCAGTGAAGAATTTCACATCGAGACTTCCTTCCTTTGCTTTTAAGACTAATTCAGACTCTTGCTTAACCTCGTTAAAAGCAAATTCTTTGGGAGCGTAAATCGTGTGAGCATTTGCTTTTTTTGCAATTTCTAGCAAGGTATTCACGGGATCATCAGAAGGAACAATAAGTAGTTCACTGGATTCATTGTTCAACCCATGATTTAAGTCCTCTAGGCTCTCTACCAAAAAGCGAGCTCTATGGGTACCCATTCCTGGTTCAGTCCACCTGCTAGAATGTTGTGAATCTGATAAAACATATACTGGAATGACAGTATCGAACCGGGCATATGCCTCAGCAACAGGCATATTATCGCCTAAGCGCAAATTATTTCTAAACCAAAGGATACAGGTGCTCATTATAAACTGTCTAGATGTTCTAAAACGTAGGTTGCTCGCTGTCTAATGGCCGCTTTGATATCGGCATCCATTTTATCAAAAGTTCTGTAAACCATACCGAGCCTGAAGTTTTTTCCTAAAAGGTCACGATGCCGTTCAAAGAAGTTCCAATACAGAGAGTTAAATGGACAACTATCAGATTCTGTTTTTGTTTTCTCGTTGTAGAAACAATTTTGACAGTAATCGCCCATCTTTTTCATGTAGTTGGCTGATGCGACATAAGGTTTGGTTGCGATCCAACCACCATCTGCATACTGACTCATGCCGCGAGTATTGGTAATCTCAACCCATTCAAAAGCATCGATATAAATGCCGAGATACCATAAATCGACCTCATCAGGATTAATGCCGGCCAACAATGCGAAGTTTCCCGTAACCATCAATCGCTGGATATGATGTGCATAGGCATGATCTAAGCTTTGCTTGATGGAGTGGGAGAGACACTTCATCTTTGTATCCCCGGTCCAAAACCATTGAGGAAGCTTAGTATTATGGTTGAAGTAATTTGTATCGGCGAACTCTGGCATGCGTTCCCAATACACACCTCTCATAAATTCTCTCCACCCCAAGATTTGTCGAATGAAACCCTCAGCTGCATTTAGGGGGATATTGTCATTGTTGTGGTAGTATTCTTCGGCCATTTGACATATGGTCAAAGGGTCAATCATCTTTGTATTTAATGCAAAGGAAATTCTACTATGATACAAGGCCCAATCTGTTACGGTCATTGCGTCTTGGAAATCACCGAAAAATTCGAAACAATGTTCCAACCAGTTCTGGAATGCTTCCATAGCCTGCTCAGGTGTAGTTGGCCAGTAAAAGTGTTTAGGGTCTCGTAAGGTTCCAATTACGGGCAAATTAGCTTCAAGTACTTCTTGGTAAACATCTTCTACATTGGTGCTAGGAACATGGGCGGGGCGCAACACATGATTTTTAGGCAGTTTTTTCCTGTTTTGAGCATCATAATTCCATTTACCTCCCGTCGGGTTACCTCCTTCCATCAAGATTCCTGTGCGCTTTCTTAGCTTTCTGTAGAAGCTTTCCATGAGATAGCTCTTCTTTCCTTTGAAGGTGATCTTGAATTCTTCGGGACTTGAGATAAAATGTTCACTGCTGATAAATGATGTTTTGCACCCTCTAGATTTGAGACTTTCTAGGTTTTCTTTCACTCTCCACTCATCCGGCATCATAAATTGTAACTCATGAACACCCATTTTCACAGATACGGAATGAAGAATCTCTATAAGTTCAATTTCTCTTGAGTCGAGAATTTTATGGTAATACACCTTATGCCCTTCACTCTCTAGTTGAGAAGCGAAGTTGCGCATGGACTGGAATATACCCACCACCTTTTGGATATGATGAGGGGCGTAGCTGCCTTCACCTTTGCATTCAATGAAAGCATAAGTAATGTTCGGATTTTTCTCGGTAAACCAAGAATGACGGGGGTTGAGCTGATCTCCTAAAACGAGACGTATGATCTTTGACATGCCCTCTAAACAAGAGTTTCTAGTCGAAAGTTTAGGGCAAAAAAAAGGAGCCAATTTCTTGGCTCCGTACCCCTAACCTAATTCAAAGTTGCCCTTGAATAGTCGCAATATAGTGTGAAACAGTTGGAGTTTTTACTTGGTAATCACAATTTGAGTATAAATTCTCAATTCACTAAGAGTTGTTTGGGAGGATAATCTCCTAAATTTGAAGAAGTGAATAACAAATACCATGGGAGAGAATCATACACTGTTTATTGTTGATGACGATAAGGTCATTTTAAAGTACCTAAGAACCTTCTTTACTAAAGGAGGATGGAATGTTGAAACTTTCTATAGTGCTAAGGAGGTATTAGAGAGATTAAAGTCTAAAAAGCCCTCTCTTATTGTTACCGATTTGGATATGCCTGAGATGGATGGTATCGAATTGATTCAAAATATCAAGGCCAACCCAAAATTTGCAGATTTAGCTGTTTTAGTAATGACTTCGTTACATGAAAATCATGTTCGATTCCAGTCATTTAAAGCGGGTGCTATTCATTTTGTGAACAAGCCTATCAATCCTTACGAGCTTGAAGCAGCAGTTAGGAGTATCCTCATGCAATTTTCCAAAATCACCTCTGAACTTCCTAAAGCGAATGCAGAACATTCCGTCAAGAAGACAGCCGTGGAGTCATGGATTGGTGAAGCTGAACAAATCGTCTTAGACAATCTCACTTCTAGTGAATTTTCATTGGACGAACTCAGCGCAGAGCTACATTACAGTCGAAGTGCGGTTCAAAAGCGTATAAAACAATTCACGGGATTAAGCGTCAGCAAATTCATTCGTTCGGTACGCCTAGAAAAGTCCTTAGAGTTTATGGTGGATGAGGGAAATTCAATCGCACAAATTGCGCACCTAGTTGGCTTTAAGAGTCATTCTTACTACACAAGATGTTTTAAAGATTACTTTGGTATTGATCCAGTTAAGAAGAGACGTGAGCTTTTGAGAGAAGCAGTTTAAAAGAATTCCTACAAATAAACTTTGAACGAGCGAATGACCTCATCGAGGCATCGCTCGTTTTTTGTTGAAAATGAATCCGCTGGACATTGCATTTGCAGCTCCAAAAGCAATGAATTTTCTGAAGAGTCTCTAGGCATTAGATAATGAGCTATCACAAAGTCCACGGGCTCCTGTTGGTAACGACCATAGTTTACCCACCAATTTCCAACCGTGTCTTTGGACTCCGTTATCCAGCTATCTTGTTTTGCATTGAGCAGACTGTGATAAACAAGCGCTGAAGAATGTTCTGAAATTGAAATATAACTGCCTTCTCTCTTAAATGGTTTCACCCGTAACAATACAGACCCATTTTGAGCATCATTAACTCTCGCCGCTTCGAAATAGAAAAAATTTTGTCTGGCAAATTCAGGCATGCGTACTTCCCATTCACTTCCGAGATTAAACTTAAAGTCAATATTGGGTAAGGCATAATATTGTGCCTGCTCAAAGTTAAATGTATAGTTAGCATCCAGGTTGCATTCTTCTTGTTGCGTAGAAGTTGAATTTGTACAAGAAAGGAGTATTCCTGTCAACAATATTGCGCTTATCTTCGTTCTCATCTCGATGCTTTTATGACTTACGATTTTATTCCACATACCGATTCCGGCCTACCTTCAAAGGTAATGAAGCACCTTCTGAGTGACGAAGGGTTTCCAAGGCAATTTGGGCAAAGTGTGCGTGTGCCTGAAGATTTAGCGTCTATTTCGGCAGCTAAAGACCAGCACTACCCACAAGGGATAAGACAAAAAGTGGCTGAGGTTTTAAGAAGACAGAATGCCAATCTCACCACCCAAGAAGAGGAGAATTTAAAGATGTTCGAAGCTGGTGCGTTGACCATCACAACAGGGCATCAATTAATGGTTTGTGGTGGTACAGCATTCTTTGAAATAAAGATTTTATCGGCAATAGCGTTGGCAAGGGAGTCTTCACGCCTATTGGGAAGGCCGGTAGTGCCAGTCTTTTGGATGGCTACAGAAGATCATGATTTTGAGGAGATAGCTTCTTTTAGAGTAGGAGGACAAAAATTTACTTGGGATTTATCTCAAACAGGTGGTCCCGTTGGACGGATAAGAACCTATAGTCTTTGTGAGCAACTAGAGGCGTTTGTGGAAAGAGCAACGTTAACTAAAGTGCAGCGTGAGTTTTTACAGAAAAGACTTGACGCTTACGGATCCAGCGATACCTTATCTGAAGGTACCCGTAAGATTGTCCGAGAATGGGCATCAGCGTTTGGCATTCTTGTATTAGATGGGGATGATGCTGTACTCAAAACCTTAGCAACTGAAATCTGGGAGAAAGAGCTTCGCGGAGAATTGGGAGTTCTGATAAAAAATAGAACTGCGCAGTTGGAAGATTTAGGCTTTAAGGCGCAAGTGTACCCAAGAGATATCAATCTTTTCGAGCTTGGCACCAATAAGAGGGAGCGTATCCTTGGCCCGAAAGACGTTCCTTCTGAAACTATTTCTCCAAATGCACTTTTAAGACCAGTATATCAAGAGTTATTGTTGCCTAACCTTGCTTATGTTGGTGGAGGAGGCGAACTGGCCTATTGGCTGCAATTAGGTGCCGTATTTGAAGCATTAAACATTCCAATGCCAAGACTGTACTTGCGAGATTCTGTGTTGGCTTGTTCTGAAAAAACGGAGCGGATAAGAAAAGCGATAGACATCAATTGGTCGCAGCTTATTGGTGTGAAGAAAGAGCCATTGATCAAAGAGCGATTGAATTACCTGAGATTGTTGAATAAGGAAACTCAAGAATATGCTTCACCTATTTTCGATGCCATAGGGAATTGGGAAGAAAAAATGCTTGAAGCTTACCCTGAGATGCTAGCTCATACACAGGCCACCAAAGTGAAAATGGAAAAATTGGCCACAAAAACAGTGGAACAGCGGTATAGAATTCAGAAGCGTAGAAACCAAGAATTCATTTCAGCCTTAGACCGTGTATTTGATGCCATGTCCCCTGGTGGTGCTTTCTGGGAACGTAAAGCGTCTTATGCAGATTTAATCGGAATGTTAGGAGAGGATCCTAAGGAGTTTTTGGTTGAAAAAATGTCAACAATAAAGGCAGGTACTCACGTTTTAATTGGATGAAAATAGGTGTATTTTTGCAGCATGCAAGAAACTATACTCATCCTCGATTTCGGTTCTCAATACACACAATTGATCGCTCGTCGCGTCAGAGAATTGAACGTTTACTGTGAAATTCATCCTTTCAATAACCCGCCAGCCATTACTGATGATGTTAAAGGTGTAATCTTATCTGGATCACCGTTTAGCACACTTCAAGAAGATGCTCCACAATTTGATTTAGACCAAATCAAAGGCAAGTTGCCGTTGCTTGGGGTGTGCTATGGAGCACAATACATGGCTTTAACCGGCGGAGGAGAGGTAGCTCCTAGTAAAATAAGAGAATATGGTCGCGCCAACCTTAGCGAGGTAGGAGAGAATGTCCTTTTCGAAAATGTACCCGTTGGATCACAAGTTTGGATGAGTCACGGAGATACAATAACTGCGCTACCGGAGGATTTTGAGGTAATTGCATCTACCGAAGATGTTCGTGTAGCGGGATATGCGGTACAAGGAGAACAAACATTTGGTATTCAGTTTCACCCTGAGGTCTATCACAGCAAGGATGGTAAGCAGCTCTTAGAGAACTTCCTCTATAAGGTTGTTGGAGTTTCAGGAGATTGGACACCGGCTCATTTTGTAGATGAAACGGTAGCTAACTTGAAGACACAACTAGGTAATGATAAAGTTGTATTGGGTCTTTCAGGTGGAGTAGACAGTTCAGTTGCTGCGATGTTGCTTCATAGAGCTATTGGAGAAAACCTCTACTGTATTTTCGTGAACAACGGTTTATTGCGTAAAAACGAATTCACTGATGTATTGAAACAATACGAAGGTATGGGGCTCAATGTTAAAGGTGTTGATGCCACAGATCAATTCATGGATGCTCTTGCAGGCATTGAAGAGCCAGAGGCAAAGCGTAAGACCATTGGGCGTGTGTTTATCGAGGTGTTTGACCAAGAGGCCACATTAATTGAAGATGTGAAGTGGTTGGCTCAAGGAACCATTTACCCCGATATTATCGAAAGTGTAAGTGTAAAAGGGCCTTCTGCGACGATAAAATCGCATCATAATGTAGGTGGTCTTCCAGATTTTATGAAGTTGAAAGTAGTTGAGCCTTTAAAGACTTTATTTAAAGATGAGGTTCGTCGAGTAGGTGCCTCAATGGACATGTCAGCTGATCTTTTGGGTCGACATCCTTTCCCGGGACCAGGACTTGCAATTAGAATCCTAGGTGACATTACGCGAGAAAAAGTTCAAATTTTACAAGAAGTCGACGCCATATTTATCAATGGGCTCAAAAATGAGGGTCTTTATGATAAAGTTTGGCAAGCCGGTAGTATTTTGTTACCAGTAAACTCGGTGGGAGTTATGGGTGATGAGCGTACTTATGAGAAAGTTGTTGCGTTAAGAGCTGTAGAAAGTACAGACGGAATGACGGCAGATTGGGTGCATTTACCGTATGAATTCCTTGCCAAGGTGAGTAACCAAATCATAAATAAAGTAAAAGGTGTCAATAGAGTTGTTTACGACATAAGCTCTAAACCGCCTGCAACAATTGAATGGGAATAAAACGTCCGCTTCTTATAACCTTATTTTTTCTTGCCTCGTGGGCAACAGCTTTCGGGCAATCTTCTGTTGAGCATGAGATAGTTTCAGGTAATACCATATATGGTTTAGCCAAAGAATATGGCAGCACTGTAGAGGCCATATACGAAGCGAATCCAAATATTGGGGTAAGAAATCTGGTTATTGGGGATATAATCATAATACCTACCCCTGAAAAAGAGACAATCGACTCTTCACTTTATGTTTTTCACAAGGTGCGCAGCTTTGAAAGCGTGTACAGCGTAGCCAACAAGTACGAACTTAAGGACAGTACTATTTTTTGGCACAATCCTGTTTTAGAAGGTTCCGCGATTCTTCAGAAAAATCAAATTCTCAAAATACCTAAAGATCCAGACGGCTGGAAAAAGAAGAGTGGTGAATTTGACTCATTAATACCTAATGAACAGCCCAAATACGAGGTATATATTGTTAAAAAGAAGGATACCCCTGAAGAACTTCAACAGGCTTGGGGGATTCGGTCTATTGATGAGTTTTACAGTCTTAATCCAGACGCACGTAACAACTGGTACAAAGGTATGGCCTTAGTGAAGCCGATTAATAAGGCTGCAGCGCAATACGATTTTAAGATTAAGGATGTATTGGAAGAAGATACTACCGTTGTACTCAATGACAGTCTTAGGGTAGCATGTGTATTGCCTTTCTTTCTTGATCAATACATCAACGAAGGACCAGGAAAGAGACGTTCTCAACTAGCCTTTAGTTATAGACAAGGCATCGATTTAGCCATATCTGAGTTCACGGAAGATTCTAGTGTAACTATAAATGCCAAGTACTATGATTCAATGAATCAAATGGATACTGTCAGTTGGATAATGGAGGAACTTCAAAAGGATCAACCGGACCTAATCTTAGGACCTATGTACAGTTCCAGATTGATGCAACTCAGCGGAACTGGGCTAGAGCATTTGGCAGTCAATCTAATATCCAAGCAAGCCGTTGTTCGCAACACGAACATGTGGAACAATGTGGTGCCAGAGGATTACTTCTGGATGGCAATCAAGGATGCTTACCTTGAGCGTCTATCTATCAATGCTATAGATTCATCTACTGCGGATAGAAGAAGACTATTGGTCGCGGGCATTAATTTCGGGAATAGCGCAAGTGCTTCTAGAATGCTTACCAAGGATTTAAATGAAGCCGATTACCTCATTGTAGAAGGGGATAATTCCTGGATACATAATGAACAATTAGCAGCTCTAGATACCTCAGTGTCTTATGATTTAGTAATCACCGAAAATGATCCAGCATACATTCTTGATGTTTTAAGGAATCTGCGTTCTTCTAGTATTGATTTTCATTGGTATACGCATGAATATCAAGCTATTGATAATGGCCTAGTGAGCAATGTGTTCGCAAGAGAAGAGGTTGTAATGTTTGCTTCTAATTTCACTGATTTTGATCGACAGGACGTCATAGATTTCATCATTTCATTCCGAAATGCTTATGGAAGACACCCTGATAAAATGGCGATGGAGGCCTACGACAATACCAAATTCCATTTGCTTCGCTTAACCCAAGGTGTAAACGAATGGAGAGGAGTTCGCAAAGGATTCCGTTACGGTGAAGCGGCTAAGGAAAATTCATATACCGAAGCTAGAAAATTCAAAAACCTTCGCTGGGAATTACTTCCTTAATTACTCTTCGCTCAGTCCGCTGATCATGTTTCCAAATAGATCATTGAAGTCTGTTTTTACATTGGTACGCTCTTTATTGACCTGACTGTATTCTGCTAGAGACCAAAGGACCATTTCTTTAAGAAATTCATTGCTTGCATCAATCTTATTGGACCAATGCTTGGAAACAAAATCACCGAGCACTTCTATATCTAAGGCACGCTCATATTCCTTGTTGGAATACTCATCAAAGAGCTCAATTTTCCCACCTCGACCAAACCAATCCTGCAATTCTATGAATGGGTTGTTTTCATTGGTGCGTTTAAGGTTCCGGAATTTCGGGAAATAACGCTCGTAAGCAGCCTTAACCGCTTGTCCAAGCAAGTTTTGAGCGACATTTTGTGCGCCTTCTTGTTCTCCTTCGTAAACCAATTCCACCTTGCCCACAATAGCACTGATGGTCCCGTAAAAATCTGATAGTCGCACTGAGGTGCTTGGAGCGCCCTCAATAAGTCTTCGGCGCTCGGCAGTAGTCAGCAATGCTTCGTAAGCGCTAATCGTCATCCGCGCACTAACTCCGCTAGCGGCGTCGATAAATGAACTTTCTCTTGCACTAAAAGCCAATTGCTCAATGATCTCCTTGGCGAGTACACTCACCTGTATATTAGGGTACAATGATGCGATTCGCTCAGTTTCTTGAGCTGTAATCTTCAGTGCAGTATCCAATTCTTTAGGATAGTGTGTGTGGATTTGTGAGCCAATTCTATCTTTAAGGGGCGTCACTATGCTGCCTCTATTCGTATAATCTTCAGGATTGGCGGTAAATACAAACTGTAGATCGAGTTGTAATCGCTTTTGAAAGCCACGAATTTGGATATCTCCTTCTTGTAGAATATTGAATAAACTTACTTGTAATCTAGGTTGAAGATCCGGTAACTCATTGATTACGAAAATGGAGCGGTGGGCCCGAGGAATCATTCCGTAGTGAATGACACGGTCATCAGAAAAACTCAGTTTCTCGTTCGCGGCTTTTATGGGATCAATATCTCCGATAAGGTCGGCAACTGTAGTATCCGGTGTGGCCAGTTTTTCGAAGAATCTATTTTCTCTTGCGACCCAATCAATTTCAGTTGCATCTCCTTGCGTTGCCACTAAAACTTGATATTCTCTTGTAATCGGTGCCATTGGGTCTTCATTGAGCTCACTTCCTTTAATTACCGGCATCCAAGGGTCCAATAGTTCAACCATTTGACGTGCGATTCTCGTTTTTGCTTGGCCGCGAAGTCCCAATAATAAGATGTCATGCGCGGCTAAAATGCCTCGTTCAACAGCAGGAAGCACACTATCTTCATAGCCATAGATACCGTGAAACGGATGCTTTCCCGCCTTCAATAAAGGAATGAGGTTATGGCGCATTTCCTCTTTAATGGAACGGCTTTGGTAACCTGAAGCTTTGAGTTCTCCTAACGTAGTTATGGATGGCTTATTCATCGTGAATTGCGTTTTTTCTGTTGTTGGTAATCACTGAAAATCAACTGTCCCAGCTTGTTTAGTCCAGTATAATAGGCGTTGCCGCCATTGATTTCACTAAATGATCGAATAAAGTGTTGTAGATAGGCGTCTTTGGCAATCATGAAGGTGTTTACCGGGATATTGGCTTTTTTTGTTTTGGCAGCCATTTCTAAACATTTCCCAGTGATGTAGGGATCTAAACCAAAACTGTTCTTGTAAAAACTTCCGTCAGGCTCTATCAAACAGCTCGGTTTACCATCCGTAATGTTGAAGATTTGCTTGTTGCTGGTTTTTCTGCGTTTTAATAACCCCATGGCTAGTTCTAATCCGGCCACGAAATTGGTGTGGTAAGGCCCCACTTGGAGGTAGGGGAGATCTTTAATCTGGATAGGCCAGCTTTCGTTTCCATATACGATGATGTCCAGTGTGTCTTTAGGGTACCTGGTAGTGATCCACTCTGATAATGCCATGGCGACCATTTTTGCCGGAGTAATCCGATCTTCTCCGTAAAGAATCATACTGTGGCTGATATCGATCATCAACACTGTCGCTAAGCTAGTATTCTGATAGGCTTCCTCGACCACCAAGTCATTTTGAGTCATCCTGAATTCGTCGATACCCCCCGATACCAAGGCGTTTTTCAGACTTTCATTCATGACAATGTTGTTTAAAGCATCGCCAAACTGAAAATTTCTAAAATCTCCAGTGACATCTCCTTTGCCTATTGGACTGTTGCTCTGGTGATCGCCGTTTTCTCCTTTTTTTAAGGTGCCGAAAAGCTGATCCATTGCCGCCTTACGAACGGCCCCCTCTGCTTTGGATGTCAGGCCAATTCCTCCGCTTCCATCACCTTTGTCTTTGATAAAACCTTTGTCTTTCAATTCTTGAACGAAGTCATTGAAAGTGTACTTGTCATCAGTAATTTTATAATGCTCGTCCAATTGTTTTAACCAGTCCAAGGCTTCGTCCACATCACCTGATGTATGAACGATGACCTCCTGGAAAAGCTTTAAAAGCGTATCGAAGGGACTTTCATTTGAATTTTCTGGGGCTGAAAACCTAATTCCTTGCATACAGATTAAACATTAAGTCAGAGTACAATGTTGTAATTTCGATAAGAAATTTATGAATCCCTTCATTGGAGAGACCACATATGTCAAGAAAAAAACCGCTAGCCATCGGAGAATCTATCCCAGCGTTCTCTTTACAAGACCAAAACGGGAACAATTTCGTTTCTGAAGAATATAAAGGAAAGCCTTTGGTCATTTTCTTTTATCCCAAAGACCATACCCCGGGCTGTACGGCTCAGGCTTGCAGCTTCAGAGACCATGAAAGTGAATTTGCAGCCGCTGGGGCTCAGGTGATTGGAGTAAACAGTGGGTCTGTAAAGGAACACAAAGGATTCGCTGAGAAATACAACCTCAATTTCCCTGTACTTAGTGATCCTGGACACAAGGTGAGAAAATCCTTTGGTGCGCCGGGTTTATTGTTCAATATGGTCGCTGATCGCATCACCTTTGTAACTGACGCACAGCACAAGGTTGCTTTTATCTTCAAGAGTATGTCGAAAGCGACCGATCACATAGATGAAAGTCTTAACTTCTTAAAAAATCTGAATTGATGAGCGGATTAGAAATCGCAATCATGTTGCTAACCTTCGTCGCTATGGAAGGAACTGCTTGGCTAGCACATCGCTACCTCATGCACGGCTTTTTATGGTTTTTACACGAGGATCATCACACCAAGACACCTGGAGCCTTAGAGAAGAACGATACTTTCTTTCTCATTTTTGCCGTTCCTTCATGGCTGTGTATTATGCTGGGAATGATGGCAGGAAATGGCATTTCTGTGGCCATTGGACTTGGCATTGCTCTTTACGGTCTTGCTTACGCGATTGTTCATGAAGTATTCATACATCAAAGACTGCCGCTATTAAGAAAGAGCAATAGTACGTACTGGGAGGCCGTGCGTTTGGCCCATAAAATGCACCATAGGCACTTAGGTAAAGAAGATGGAGAGAACTTTGGTATGTTGTGGGTACACCCGAAATATATCCGTCAAGTACGAGCAATGAAATCTACCGCCAAAGCTTAATTATATGCTTGAAACCAAGTGGTTATATCTTATCCTAAACGCCTTCACCTTAAGTTTCCCATTGCTAAGAAGCTTTGAGTCTAAAGTTGCTTATTACAAAGGTTTTCCTTCTTTGTTTAAGGCGATGCTCATTGTTAGTGGCTTCTTCCTTGTATGGGATATTTGGTTCACTGAAATGGGAGTTTGGGGTTTCACGCCAGCCTATTTATCAGGTATTGAACTGTTTGGGTTGCCATTAGGTGAGTACCTGTTTTTCGTTACCGTCCCGTTTTCATGTGTATTTATATACGAATGTTTGAAGTATTTCTTTCCTGATGGAATAATGGCAGCGGCTACAGCACGAAAAGTTAGTTTAGTTCTGTTGGCTTTATGTGCAGCACTCGGCCTTTATGCCCTAGTTGAAGGACTTTGGTACACAGGGTCAACTTTTGTATTACTTGGTCTATTCACTGCTTATGTTCAGTTCGTGGCCAATTCATCTTGGCTGCCGCGCTTCTACGAGAGTTACACCCTTGCAATTATTCCTTTCTTTATTAAAAATGGCATCCTTACTGGATCCTTCTTGGAGACTCAGGTGGTTTGGTATAACAATGCTGAAAATCTCGGTGTTAGATTAGGGACCATTCCTTTCGAAGACATCTTTTACGGAATGCTGCTGATTATGGGCACCGTGCATTTCTATGAAAAATTTGAGGCGGGCCGCTAGGCCCGCCTCAAAAAGTGTTTGAACAAAGCAAGCGCTTTACTCTACATTTATTGCCATGGGTTCGACTGGCTGCATTGTCATCTGCTCTGCAACCTCTTGAGCTATAGTTTCGTTTTCAGCAAGTTCAGTTAAGTTAGCAAGGCCTGTTTCGAAATCAGGGCCGACCCATTGGTCCATTTGTGCTCCCATCCAGCGCATCATAAAAGGCATTTCACCACTAAAACCCCAAGTTACCTTGGTGACTCCGTCTTCAATAGTTTCGAATTTCCAATGTCCATTGCTCGTGCCTTGACCTACAAACTCAATCTTAGTTTCCATTGTACTCCCAGTAAGAGACAATATTTCCATAGAACCGCTGCCCGAATTTTCGCTCGTCCAGCTGTAAGTAGCTCCTTTACCGATGTGGTTTTCGCCAAGGGTGTATTCCATGGTAGAATCGGCTTCGAACCATGCACTCCATTTAGGCCAAGTGCTAAAGTCACTTGCCAATTCTTGGACGATACGGGCATCAACATTCATAACTGTTGACCTCGATACTGCATATTCCTTCTCAAGGGTAGCATTATAAGAAGCAAATCCTATGAGAGCTGCAGCAATAACGGCAAGGACAATTTTTAAAATTTTCATGGGTG
>Ga0209654_1000153_pt1 | contig 72526 bp, 65 predicted proteins | sample SaaInl1SG_22_DNA_FD_184646 | JGI IMG/M metagenome (GOLD analysis project Ga0209654, IMG submission 184646) | Marine microbial communities from expanding oxygen minimum zones in the Saanich Inlet - ESP_161SG_22_DNA (SPAdes) (version 2) | ecosystem: Environmental > Aquatic > Marine > Intertidal... | reverse complement strand
TGACTTTAATCGTAGCCATGTTAATCTTAATCTATAAAAAGGCCAACCAAATAGGTTATAAAACGGCTAAAAGAAGGTTTAAAATGGAACTCAGAAATTTAGCTATCGCTATGATTGTTGTAGATTGCGATGGTAACTTAAACCATTTTGAAACTTAAAAAAATGGTCGGAATTTCTTCCGACCATGACTGCCTTAGTAGGAGGCTTTTTTATTTTAACGGTTTTGTTTTATCCGTTGATGATTTTCTCTTGATGATTAATAGATTCTTGGTGAATCGCCTTAAACATCTTTAAGATAAATTCCTCACTTAAACCATGGTCTTGTCCTTCTAAAACCATGCGTCCTAAGATTTCATTCCAACGCTTGCTTTGTAAAACCGCAACATTTTTTTGCTTTTTAAGCGCGCCAATACCATCGGAAGCTTTCATACGTGTACCTAATAATTCAATAATTTGATTATCAACTACGTCAATCTGAGCTCTCAATTGATCCAGTGCTGCGTTGTATTCGGTTTCTGCATCAGTCTCTTTTCTAATTTTTAAATCTTTCATAATTTGTACTAATGAAGCAGGCGTTACCTGTTGTGCTGCATCACTCCATGCATTGTCAGGATCGGTATGCGTTTCAATCATCAACCCATCAAAGTTTAAATCTAATGCTGTTTGCGACACATCAAAAATCATATCTCTTTTACCCGTAATATGAGACGGATCGTTTATAATTGGTAAATCTGGGAATCTTGTTTGTAATTCAATGGCCAATTGCCATTTTGGTTTATTTCTATATTTCGTTTTTTCATACGTAGAAAACCCTCTATGAATAACACCCAATTTTTGAATATTCGAAGCATATAAACGCTCAATAGCACCTAACCACAAAGGTAAATCTGGATTTACTGGGTTTTTCACTAAAACAATTTTATCTGTACCTTCTAAAGCATCAGCTATTTCTTGAACAATAAACGGACTAACAGTAGAACGTGCTCCAATCCACAATAAATCAATATCATGCTCTAACGCCAATTTCACATGGTTTGCATTTGCCACCTCAGTAGCGGTTTTCATTCCTGTTTCCGCTTTTACTTTTTGTAACCATTTTAAGCCTAAGTGCCCCACACCTTCAAAATTTCCCGGGCGCGTTCTTGGTTTCCAAATTCCAGCTCTGTAATAATTAACATCAGTATCCTTTAACTCATGTGCAATTTTTAGAACTTGCTCTTCTGTTTCAGCGCTACAAGGGCCTGCAATTACCAAAGGATGATCCAATCCTAAATCATCCAACCAAGCTCTCATTTCTTTCTTATTTTCCATTTTTACTTAATATTTAGCTGCTTAAGCTGTTTTATTTACTATTTAATTTTATTATTCTATCTCTTTATTTGGGCGTTACCACAACACTTCGACGGGCTCAGTGCAAGTGGTTGGGCTTTCACTACTTACGCTCTGCGAGAAGCTAAAACATTTAGCCTGACCGAGCGCAGTCGAAGGCGTTCAATCACTAAAGCGAGATCTATTTACCATCAAACATTCTCATGCACAATACTTCTACTTTCTTAAATAAGTCCATTCAAAATATCTTTTATATGATTGGTACTTTTCATCTCCTCAAAAATGGCTTCAAAATTATCAGCAGCCATCAATTCTTTAAAATGAGTAAGGTTATTAATATATTCCTCTAAGGTTTCTATAACGTTACTTTTATTCTGTTTAAAAATAGGCGTCCACATTTCTGGCGAACTTTTTGCCAAACGCACCGTAGAAGCAAAACCACTTCCTGCCATATCAAAAATATCACGTTCGTTCTTTTCTTTGTCAATCACCGTTTTACCCAACATAAACGAACTAATGTGGGATAAATGCGAAACATACGCAATATGCTTATCATGTTCTTTAGGATTCATATACCGAATACGCATTCCAATATCCGTAAATAATTTCAATGCCTTTTCCTGAAGCTTAAATGTTGTTTTTTCAACCTCGCAAACAATATTTGTTTTTCCTTTAAACAAGCCTTCAATAGCTGCTGTTGGTCCAGAGTGTTCAGTTCCTGCGATGGGATGCATTGCTAAAAAATTTCTGCGTTTTGGATGGTTTTCAACCACTTTACAAATATCTTCTTTTGTAGACCCTGCATCAACAACCAAACCAGTATCTGGTATTTTATCCAAAATAGTTGGTAATAATTTTACCGTAGCATCAACAGGAATCGATACAATTACCAAATCAGCATTTCCTAAATCATCCAAGGTTGCTTTTTTGTCAATTAAGTTTAATTCAAGCGCTTTCTCAAGCGTAGCATCTTTTCTACTAATACCATGAATCATCACATCAGGACGATGCTTCTTGATATCGATAGCAAGACTGCCTCCTATTAAACCTACTCCTATGGCGTATATATTCTTCATTTTATTTCACTCTTGCTAATGCTTCTTCTAAAACTTCAGTCGATGCACACAATGAAAACCTTATATAACCTTCACCTTGGCTTCCAAAAATGGTTCCAGGCGTAATGAAAATATGATTGTTCTTCAACACTAAATCGATAAACTCCTCCGATTTTAAATATGGTGGCAACTTAGCCCAAACAAACAAACCCGTTGCGTTTTTATCATAAGTACAATTCAATGCTTCAGCCAATTCCCATACCAAATCTCTACGACGCTTGTAAACACTATTCAAAGTAACAAACCACATTTTAGAACATTTTAAAGCCTCAATTGCTCCTTTTTGAATGCCATAAAACATTCCAGAATCCATATTGCTTTTTACCTTCAAAATATTGCTTATATGTTCACTATTTCCTAAAACCATTCCTACACGCCACCCAGCCATATTGAAGGTTTTACTTAGAGAATTAAGCTCTAAACACACATCTTTGGCTCCTTCAACATTTAATATACTTGTGGGATTATCATTTAGCACGAAGCTATACGGATTGTCATTTACCACTAAAATATTATGGCGTTTAGCAAAGGCAACCAATTCTTCAAAAACATTTGCAGTTGGTGTTGCCCCTGTTGGCATGTGCGGATAGTTTACCCACATCAATTTTACTTTACTTAAATCTTGTTGCTCTAACGCCTCAATATTTGGCACCCAATTATTTGATGCATCTAAATCATAAGTCACAATTTTAGCACCTACCAACTTAGTTACCGATTGATATGTAGGATAACCAGGATTTGGAATCAAAACCTCATCACCCTCATTTAAATATGCCATTGAAATGTGCATGATACCTTCCTTACTTCCCATTAAAGGCAGAATCTCATTAGCAGCATTTACATTTACACCGAACTGCGTTTTGTAAAAGGCAGCCATAGCTTCTCTTAATTCTGGCAAGCCCTGGTAGCTCTGATATTTATGTGCAGTTGGGTCAGAAAAACTAGCCGAAATTGCATCAATAACTTTCTGTGGTGGCTGCATATCTGGACTTCCTATACCCAAATTTATGATAGGTTTACCGCTAGCAATAAGCAATCCAACCTCCCTTAATTTTTTAGAGAAGTAATATTCTTCAACCGTATGTAATCGCTTTGCTACCTCAATCATAACTTGGCGTTTTTATATTCTCCTAACAGCTTAAAACTTTGTCCCATAATTTCGATAATCGATTTCGCCTTCGAAAAATCTTCGTAAGCCTCAAAAGTAACGTCGACAAAAAATGCATATTTCCACGGCGTTTTTATGATCGGCAACGATTGAATTTTTGTTAAATTCAACTTACAATCACTCATCACATTTAAAATTGTTGCTAAACTCCCGCGCTTATGGTCTGCTTCAAACTTAATGGAAGCTTTATTAATTTCATGTTGCGGTACTTCAGAATTTGTACGCTTTACCACAGCAAAACGCGTTTCGTTATGCTTTATAGTTTGAATACTATGTGCCAAAACATCAAGCTTAAAAATATCAGCAGCTAAAACACTAGCAATAGCTCCTACGTGCTTTAAATTATGCTTTTGAATACGTTCTGCAACCTCAGCAGTATCTTTATCTTCAACTAATTTGATATGCGGATAATCCTTAAAAAAGTCCTTGCATTGCAGTAATGCCATTGGGTGTGAATACACTTCCTTTATATCGTCAATACTTTGATTTGGCAATGCCATTAAATTATGCTGAATATCTAAATAATGTTCACCTACAATATGTAAATGATAATCATCAATTAATGCATAATTAGGAATTATAGAACCCGCAATAGAATTCTCTAAAGCCATTATAGCAGCATCACATTCTTGGTTAATTAGCGCGTTTACAACCCTATCAAAAGTCATGCACTCAATTATATCAACAGGTTTGTTAAAAAACTCCTGCGACACAATGTGGTGAAAACTACCTCTTATTCCTTGTATGGCTACTGTATTAATCATAAAAAAAAGTCTCGATTTTCATCGAGACTTGCATTCATATATATTCTTACTTAATTATACACACAACGTCTCGATTTCTTTGCTAAAAAAGAAATAAAAAAAGTTAAAATATGTATAATACGTTGTTGTTCTCATAATTACGTCGGCTAAAGTAACTAATATTTCAAGAAATCAAAATACTATAAAACCTTTTTTCTTCATTTCTGAAAAGTTTTAAAGAATTTATAACAAAATTCAAATTACATTACAGAATCATTATTTTTGACAAAACAATTCCGCAATATGTCTATTGAAGTAAACGGTGTATCAAAACTATACGGCAACCAAAAAGCCTTAAACAACATATCATTTAATGTAGCACAACCTGAAATTGTGGGCTTTTTAGGACCCAATGGCGCCGGTAAATCCACAATGATGAAGATTTTAACCACTTATATTCAACCTTCATCCGGTACTACCAAAGTTAATAGTTTTGATGTTGACACGCCTCAAGACATTCAAAAAAGTGTAGGATACCTTCCGGAGCACAATCCACTGTATTTAGACATGTACATTAAAGAGTATTTGGCTTTTAATGCTAGTATTTATAAAGTAGACAAATCGAGAATAGCAGACGTTATTGAAATGACAGGGTTAACGCCAGAAATTCGCAAAAAAATAGGACAACTCTCTAAAGGGTACCGGCAACGCGTAGGTTTAGCAACCGCTTTATTGCACGACCCAGAGGTTTTAATTCTAGATGAACCCACTACGGGATTAGACCCAAACCAATTGATTGATATCAGAAATTTGATTAAATCCATTGGAAAAACAAAAACCGTCTTTCTTTCTACACATATTATGCAAGAAGTAGAAGCCATGTGCGACAGGGTTATCATTATCAATAAAGGTGAAATTGTGGCTGACAAAAAACTTAAAGACCTCCGTAACGAAAAAGAGCAAACTGTAGTTGTAGAATTTGATTATCGGGTGGAAGACGCTTTCTTACTAAAACTTCCTAAAGTTGAAAAGGTAATAAACACCTATGATTTTGTATATGAAATCACCTTTAAAACTTCAGAAGACATGCGTTCTTACGTATTTGATTTTGCACATGACAACCAATTGAAGATTTTACAGCTAAACCAAAAGAATGCCAGTTTAGAAAGTTTGTTTAGAGATTTAACTAACGATTAATTATTGTTAATTTAAACTCCTATTTTTTAATAGTTAATAAAAAAATATGAAAAAATTCAATTTTATTAACTTGGTTACCCAATTGTACGATTTATGACAAAAATCATCTTTAAGACCATATTAAGATATTAATTTTGCCGGCATATTAATAAACATAATATCAAGAAAACAATATAAACCGTAGAGTTTTTGTAGCACGAAAAATTATGAGTAAAGGAATTTATGTAGCAACCATTGAGCCTAATAGTGGTAAATCAGTAGTAGTTTTAGGCCTTATGCGTATGTTACTTGGAAAAACTGCTAAAGTAGGATATTTTAGACCAATTATTGAAGATACCAAAAACGGAGAGCTAGACAACCATATAAATACCGTAGTATCCTATTTTGAATTAGATATTAACTACAAAAAAACGTTTGCTTACACACGAAGTGAAGTTTTAGATTTATACAACAAAGGTAAGTCTGGAGATGTTATAGACCATGTTATAAAAAAATATAAATACTTAGAAGAACGTTTTGACATTGTTTTAGTAGAGGGAACCGATTTTTCTCATGAAAATTCAAGTTTAGAATTAGACATCAATATACTAATCTCTAAAAACCTTGGGCTTCCTGTAATCATTGTTTCAAAAGGCGACGGTATTGAACTGTCTGAAATAGCTGATAATGTTCAACTCGCCCATGACACCTTTAAAGAAGAAGTTGACGTATTGTCTATAATGACAAATAAGGTTAAAATAGAGGACGTATCCCAACTTAAATCCATCTTAAAAACCCGTATTACGTCTGGAACAGACATTACCGTAATTCCAAAAATTCAAAGCTTATCAAGTCCTACAATAAAAGAGATTATAAAGAAGCTTGACGGAAACGTACTTCTTGGTAGTGATATGCTTAATAACCAAGTTGACAATTATAATGTTGCCACGATGCAGTTACGCAATTATCTTGGTAGACTAAAAGATGATTGTTTAGTTATTACTGCTGGGGATAGAGCTGATATTATTTTGGGTGCATTACAAGCACATGTCTCAAAAAATTATCCAAAAATATCTGGAATTATTTTAACTGGAGGCCTTATTCCTGAGGACACTATCCTAAAGTTAATAGAAGGATTATCTAGTGTTGTTCCTATTATTAACGTTAAGAAGGGCACTTTTGCCGTAGCTAACGAGATAGGAAAAATAAAATCTAAGATTTATGCAGAAAATATTGAAAAAATTGAAACTTCTATCTCTACATTCGAGAAATATGTGAATACCGATAAATTGTCAAATGATTTAATTACGTTTAAGTCAGATATTTTCACGCCTCGAATGTTTCAGTACACATTGCTACAACGTGCTCTAAAGAATAAAAAGCACATTGTACTTCCCGAAGGTTCTGATGAACGCGTATTAAGAGCTGCATCTAGATTAATAGATGCTCAAGTTGTAGACCTTACATTAATTGGTGATGAAACTATAATAAAAGAGAAAATTGAAAAATTAGATATTACTTTAGATTTAGCAAAAGTAAGTATAATTTCACCCCTAACATCACCTCACTTTGACGATTATACCAATACATTTTACGAACTTAGGAAGTATAAAAATATAAATATAGATATGGCTAAGGATGCAATGGCCGATGTATCATATTTTGCAACCATGATGATATACAAAGGACATGCAGACGGAATGGTATCAGGAGCATTACACACAACGGCACATACATTACGGCCTGCACTACAATTTATTAAAACCAAACCTGGTGTGAATATAGTATCTTCTGTATTTTTTATGTGTCTCGAAGATAGAGTCTCTATTTTTGGAGATTGTGCTATAAATCCAAATCCAAATGCTGAACAACTGGCCGAAATAGCCATTTCTTCTGCTAAAACTGCCAGAGATTTTGGTATCGAACCTAAAGTAGCAATGCTATCCTATTCTTCAGGAGCTTCAGGGAAAGGCGAAGATGTCGATAAGGTGAGAAAAGCAACCGAAATAGCAAAAGCCCAAGATCCCGATTTAAAAATTGAAGGTCCTATTCAATATGATGCGGCTGTAGATATGCGAATTGGCAAAAGTAAATTACCAGACTCTGAAGTTGCAGGGCAAGCTAGTGTTTTAATTTTTCCAGATTTAAATACAGGTAATAACACCTATAAAGCTGTACAACGCGAAACTGGTGCTTTAGCCATTGGACCAATGTTACAAGGCCTTAACAAACCTGTAAACGACTTAAGTAGAGGTTGTACCGCTGATGATATTTACAGTACCGTAATTATAACCGCTATTCAAGCACAAGATCTTTAATATGCAAGTACTTGTTTTAAATTCAGGGAGTTCATCTCTAAAATTTCAATTATTTTCAATGCCTGAAGCTACCATTTTATGCTCTGGTTTAATTGAACGTATAGGTTTTAAAGATGCCAAATTCAAATTCAAAACTGAAAAAGGTACAATTGAAGTTGTTACGCCTATTTTAAACCATAAAATAGGTTTAGAGTTGTTATCAAAACAGTTATTGAACAAGGATACTGGTATAATTAAATCTACTGATGACATTGATATTGTTGGACATCGTGTGGTACACGGGGGTAAATATTTTAGCGACACCACCGAAATCACAGCAAAAGTTAAGGAAAAAATAAAAGCGTTATCCTCTCTAGCGCCTTTACATAATCCTCCTAATTTAGAAGGTATTGAAGTTGCAGAGGCTATTTTCCCCAATGCAAAACAAGTAGCTGTTTTTGATACAGCTTTTCATCAAAGCATTCCAAAGCATGCTTATAAATACGCAATTCCAAACGAATTCCTAGAAAAACATCATATTAGATTATACGGATTTCATGGTACAAGTCATAAATATGTATCTGAAAAAGCCATTGAATATCTTGGAAAAGAAAACTCAAAAATTATAACTATTCATCTAGGAAATGGCTGTAGTATGACTGCGATAAAAGATGGTAAAAGTATAGAACACACTTTGGGCTTTTCACCTGTTTCTGGTTTAATAATGGGAACACGCTCAGGAGATATCGATCCAGCCATCATCTTTCACCTTGCAGAAAAATTTGGTTATTCTTTAAAAGAAATAAACACAATTCTTCAAAAGAAAAGTGGTATGTTAGGCTTAACAGGGCATAGCGATCTACGTGAAATTGAAGCAAAAGCCTTAGAAGGTGATAAGGATTGTCAATTGGCATTATATATGAATGCCTATCGTATAAAAAAATACATAGGTAGTTATACAGCCATAATGAACGGGCTGGATGCTATAGTATTTACAGCGGGTATTGGCGAAAATTCTCCTTCAATGAGAGAACGTATCTGCGAAGATTTAGACTATTTGGGTATTTCTATTGACGCTGAAAAAAACAAAGTAAGACCTAGCATATTAACTGATGTAAGCGCAAAGTACTCGAAAGTGAAAGTTTTGATTATTCCTACCAACGAAGAGTTAGAAATTGCTAAGCAGTCAATGAGTTTATTCAAAAATTAAACGCCCTTTATATTGTTCTTCTACATCAACTACGGGAGGTGTATTAACACATATAACGTCCCCAGTTCCTGAGATTTTACCTTTAATCTCCTGCTGTGGATTAAGAATCATATCGTTGGATGATCGGTTCCAAATTGAAATATTTTGAGCCACTAAATTTCGCCCTTCAAAACGTGATGTACCTGCTGCAAAGGTAACCGATAAATTTTCTGTTTCTCCAGTAATAAAGGCGTTAGAAAGATTATTGAATACTAATCTTAACCTCTCGTTATCAACTTCTATATTAAAATTAGCGTTAGTAAAAGTATCTGGTGCGCCAAAATCTTCAGATAGCAAGGTCAAATTAGGATAAGTTAGCACGCCATCAGAACTTATATTATATTGCGTTGAACTGCGAATTTCAGTAATATTGGGTGATATGATGTATACTTTTGTAATACCATAATCACGTATGTAATTGCAGGTATTGTTATCTGTTAAGATTAGTCTATCGTCAATAACTTCAGCAGTAACATCGTTTATTAGGTTATCTCCTGTTTCTATAACAACTTTTTGGGCCACCCCTTGCTTTACAATAAGTTCTATATCCCGGTTAACCAGTATTTTTGTGAATGGATTAATTGTAATTTCTAGCTGAACGATATTGCCTGCTTTTTGGAAACAATCTCCTGAATTTTCGCTATCACAAGCAAAAACTAAAATTAAAAATACTATGTATCGTAATAACTTCATTTTATAGTCTTATTCCAACTCCAAGCTCTACCGCTTCAGCCTTAGCACCGTGCGATTTTAAAGTTAAAGCCCCAAACCATTTTTTTCCAAAATAACGTTTTAATCCTATTCTTAAATAGGTGCGCCCCTCAAAATCAAAAGGATAATAAATATAGTACCCAAACTGTGTTAGCAATGATGTTTTATTAATAAACAATTCATGACCTGCAAAAACACCTACACGCTTATAATCGTCATCGCCTGAAACATTTTCATTAGGAAATGATACACTTTTAAAATAAATCAATTCTTTTAAAAAGTTTGAAAAGAAAACATCCACACCCAATTGCAATGCACTTTTTCTGTTGATGCGTTTATCAGCATACCCAGAAAAAATATAAAATGGAAATTGACCACTTCCAACAACATCACTCTCATTAACACCACTTCTAAAAACCAAATTATACTTTATGGATTCTGTGAATTTGCTGTCATTAGAATCTAACGTTTGTTGATATTCAGGTTCTTCCTCATCCAAATTATACGTCACCCCTAAATTAAAAGCCAGCGTATTTGTACTCGCATTTGGTGCTTTTACATTCGCATTGGAATAATGAATTAAGGAAAACCCAGCTTGCACTCCTAATCTATCTATAATTCGTTCTTTTTTATAATTAAGCATCACAAACGTACTGCTCATTAGGCGCGTACCGTAAGCTATGTTTCGAAAGTTAGTTTCCTTATTATAAGCTTCTTCTGCATAGGCTAATCCTTGCCCAATACGAAACATTAAATTCCTGTTAAAAAAATAGAAATTATAATGCGCGTACAGCGAAGATACTGAACCCAATACATCATTTTTCATGTTTTGATAAACATATGTTACACCATAATCAGGAAAATTGTAACGTTGCTCCCAATTGTTAAACCCATAAGTTTTTTTATTCCAACTTAAAATATAACCTTCAGGATGGCCTTGAATTAAATGCAGAATATCATTATTATGAAGTGCAATATTTCCTCGAAAATAATTTAAGTCTAAATAAGAAGAGTGCGTTTTGTCTTGTGCGAACAAACACGTAAAACTTAAAAAGAAAAGGCAGGTATATACTAACTTCATCTTGGGGATTCTACACCGCAAATGTAATATTTAAAACAATGCATCAGCAACTGCCTTAATATTATCACTTTTTCCCATAGAATAATAATGCAACACAGGCACCCCAAAATCTAACAACTCTTTAGATTGCTGAATCGCGAACTCTATACCCACTTGCCTTACAGCCTTATTGTCTTTACAATCCTCAACGGCATCAATTAAATCCTGTGGTAAATCAATTTTAAAAACTTGAGGTAATAATTGCAAATGACGCTTTACGGCAATAGGCTTAATTCCGGGAATAATAGGAACATTAATCCCAATCTCCCTTGCGTTTTCAACAAAGTCAAAATACTTCTGGTTATCAAAAAACATTTGGGTAACCACATAATCTGCTCCGGCATCTACTTTCGCTTTTAAACGTTTTAAATCAGTCGCTAAAGAAGGCGCTTCCATATGCTTTTCAGGATAGCCAGCTACACCAATACAAAAATCCGAATAATGTTCTGCTTCCACCTCATCATGTAAATATTTACCGCGGTTTAGTTTTGCTATCTGCTCAACAAGCCCACTTGCATAAGCATGCCCACCATCACAAGGCTTAAAATAAGGTTCGTCTTTCATGGAATCGCCTCGCAATGCCATGACGTTTTCAATGCCTAAATAATGACAATCTACCAACACATATTCGGTCTCCTCTTTCGTGAAACCACCACACAATAAATGCGGAATTGCATCCACTTGATACTTATGCATAATAGAGGCGCAAATACCCACCGTTCCGGGGCGCATTCTTGTTATTCGCTTATCCAGTAAACCATTGCCTTTATTAATATACACATACTCTTCCCTAGACGTTGTTACATCAATAAACGGGGGGTTAAACTCCATTAACGGATCAATATTATTATACAAATCCTGAATATTTTTCCCCTTCTTAGGCGGAATTACCTCAAAGGAAAACAATGCTTTTCCTTTCGCGTTTTTTATATGGTCTGTTACCTTCATTTTATTATTCTTGGGCGTTCCCCTATCGGGTCGCGCTTTCCGTTATATCTTTTTATCGTGCCTCAAAAAAGGATGCCTCTACAATCGCTAACGCGGGCTATTCTGCTAAATTAGGGTGTAACCATTTTCTAGCTTTCTCCTTGGTTATGCCTTTTCGCTCCGCATAATCGGTTAATTGGTCGTCTGTTATTTTACCTAACCCAAAATATTTAGCTTCGGGGTTTGCAAAATAATAGCCTGAAACCGCAGCTGCTGGCCACATCGCTAAACTTTCGGTTAAGGTTACACCTATATGTTTTTCAACCTCCAATAAGTCCCAAATAGTTTCCTTTTCTAAATGATCTGGACACGCAGGATAACCCGGTGCAGGACGAATACCTTTATAACTTTCTTTAATTAAATCTTGGTTTGTCAAATCCTCATCAGCCGCATAACCCCAATGTTTGGTTCTTATTTGTTTATGCAAATATTCTGCAAAAGCTTCAGCGAATCTATCGGCTATCGCCTGAGCCATAATGGCGTTATAATCATCATCTTTAGCCTTGTAAGCATCTGCTAGTTCTTGAGCTCCAAAAATACCCACACAAAATGCACCCATGTAATCGGTCTTACCAGTATTATTTGGTGCAATAAAATCTGCTAAAGCTAAATTAGGAATACCTTCTCGCTTTTTTAATTGCTGACGTAATGTTCTAAAAACTGCAATTTCTTCACCCTTTTTCTGTACCGAAATATCATCTTCATTTATAGCATTTGCTTCAAACAATCCAAATACCGCTTTAGGCTTCAATAATTGTTTTGCAACAATATGCTGTATCATCTCTTGGGCATCTTCGAACAACTGCGTAGCTTGTTCTCCAACCATTTCATCTTTTAAAATATCTGGATATTTACCGTGTAAATCCCAGCTTCTAAAAAACGGACTCCAATCTATAAAAGGCAATAACTCCTTTAAGCTTAATTGCTTCAAAATTTGAACGCCCAATTCCTTTGGTTTCACGATTTCAGAAGTATTCCAATCTATTTTATATTTTCTTTTTCGCGCTTCTTCAATCGAAATATAAGACTTCTCTTTACCACGCTTTAAAAATTTCGTTCGGAATTCATCATAATCCTTCTTCAACTTCGCTGTATACTCGTGTGCCGTTTTCTTATTTAACAAGTCACCAACAACAGTTACTGCTCTAGACGCATCATTTACATGTACCACCGCATTTTCATATTGTGTATCAATTTTAACTGCTGTATGTGCTTTTGATGTTGTTGCACCACCAATTAGCAATGGCACTTCAAAGTTTTTATTTTGCATCTCCTTAGCCAAATACACCATCTCATCCAACGAAGGTGTAATTAAGCCAGATAATCCAATAGCATCTACACGCTCACTAATAGCCGTTTCAATGATTTTTTCTGGCGGCACCATAACACCTAAATCTACAATTTCGTAATTGTTACAAGCCAATACCACACTCACAATATTTTTACCAATATCATGCACATCGCCTTTTACGGTAGCCATTAAAATCTTTCCCACTGGTTCTGATTTATCCGTTTTTTCGGCTTCAATAAACGGATTTAAATACGCCACTGCCTTTTTCATCACACGGGCAGATTTCACTACTTGCGGCAAAAACATTTTTCCAGCACCAAATAAATCACCAACCACATTCATTCCAATCATTAAATGCCCTTCAATGACTTCAATTGGTTTTGATGCTTCTTGTCGCGCTTGCTCAACATCCTCAATAATAAATGCGTCAATCCCCTTTACCAAAGCATTTGTTATTCTATCTTGAATTGAGCCCTCTCGCCAAGTTAAATCAACCGTTTTTTCAGCCTTAGAGCCTTTTACGGTTTCAGCAAAATCCAGTAATCGTTCGGTAGCATCATCACGTCTATCTAAAATAACATCTTCTACATGCTCCAATAAATCCTTTGAAATATCATCATAAACCTCTAACATCGTAGGATTTACAATTCCCATGTTCATACCATTTTGAATGGCGTGGTATAAAAACACAGAATGCATCGCTTCGCGAACACCGTTATTTCCTCTAAACGAAAAGGACACGTTACTTACACCTCCACTTACAGAAACATTTTCTAGATTTTCGCGAACCCAACGTGTGGCTTCAATAAAATCTATGGCGTTTCTACGGTGTTCCTCCATTCCAGTGGCCACAGGAAATATATTTAAATCGAATATGATATCTTCTGAAGGAAAACCAACTTTATTTACCAAAATATCATAAGATCTTTTTGCAATTTCTATACGCCTTTCGTAGTTATCGGCTTGCCCTACTTCATCAAATGCCATTACAATCACCGCAGCACCGTATCGCTTAATTTGAGTCGCTTCCCAAATAAATTTTTCTTCTCCTTCTTTGAGTGAAATAGAATTCACCACACATTTTCCCTGAACTACCTGAAGTCCGGCTTCAATAATCTCCCATTTGGAAGAATCTATCATAATAGGTACGCGACAAATATCGGGCTCTGCAGCAATTAAGTTTAAAAAGCGCACCATGGCTTCTTTACCATCTATTAAACCATCGTCCATATTTATGTCGATAATTTGTGCTCCTCCATCAACCTGATGACGTGCAATGTCCAGTGCCTCATCAAACTTTTCCTCTTTTATTAACCGAAGAAACTTTCTAGAACCTGCAACATTGGTACGTTCACCTACATTTATAAAATTGCTGTTCTCGTTTAAAACCAACGGTTCTAAACCAGACAACTTCATATATTTTGTTTGCTTTACTTTCATTCTTCTTTAATGGGATACCTCTACCTCGCTTAGTTTAACAGCTTGACGCGGTTTGTATTTCGCAGCTATAGTTGCAATTACTTTAATATGTTCTGGACTTGTGCCGCAACAGCCTCCAATAATATTAATTAAATTCTTTTTTAAATACTCTTCAATTTGCTCTCCCATTTGCTCTGGCGTTTCGTCGTACTCTCCAAAAGCATTTGGTAAACCTGCATTAGGATGTGCTGAAATGGCAAAGTCGGTTTTATTGGCAATGGCTTCTAAATGTGGCTGCAATAAGTTTGCTCCTAAAGCACAATTAAATCCAACCGATAATAACGGCACATGCGACACTGAGATTAAAAATGCTTCAGCTGTCTGCCCTGATAAGGTCCTCCCAGAAGCATCAGTAATGGTACCACTAAGCATAATTGGAATATCTATCTTTCGTTCAGCTTTTACTTCTTCAATAGCAAATAAAGCAGCTTTTGCATTTAAGGTGTCAAACACGGTTTCTACTAATAGTAAATCTACACCGCCATCAACTAATGCTTCAACTTGCTGTTTATAAGCAATTCGTAATTCATCAAAGGTAACAGCACGATATCCAGGATCGTTTACATCAGGCGACATGCTGGCTGTTCTATTTGTTGGTCCAATAGATCCCGCCACAAAACGTGGTTTGTGAGGTTCTTTTGCTGTAAATTCATCAGCTACTTCCTTGGCTATTTTAGCTGACTCATAGTTCAACTCATATACCAAATCTTCCATTTGATAATCGGCCATGGCAATAGTAGTTCCTGAAAACGTATTGGTTTCTACAATATCGGCCCCAGCTTCAAAATACTTTCCATGAATAGTTTTAATAGCCTCTGGCTGTGTGATGGATAATAAATCGTTATTGCCTTGAAGTGGTGTTGGGTAATCCTTAAAACGCTCACCTCTAAAATCCTCCTCAGTAAATTTATAGGCTTGTAGCATGGTACCCATTGCACCATCTAAAACTAAAATACGTTCTTTTAAAGCCTGTTTTATGTTTGACATTTTTGATACCACTTTAAATGCAATATCATCAAGAAAAGTAAAAAATACTATTCGTTATCTGTCTCCAAAATAATAGGAGTAGAACGTAGCACCTTCTTTACAATTTAAAGGGTTGCCAAGGTGTCTTTGGGTCTAATCCCTCTACCTTTCTTGATAACACTAACACGTTAATGAACTAGCGAACAAAAGTACTAACTATATTCTTTTATTCACACTTAATTTATAAAAATGTAATCTACTCAAATAGCGTGGACGACAAATATCGGTCTCCTCTATCGCAAATAATAGCAACAATTACACCTTCATCTATAGCTTCTGCTGTTTTTAATGCACAATACATAGAACCGCCACTACTCATACCAGCGAATACACCTTCTTCCTTTGCCAACTTTATAGTAGTAGTTTTTGCATCTTCTTCTGACACATCTATAACAGTATCTACCCGAGAACGGTCGAAAAATTTTGGCACATACTCTGGTGACCATTTTCGTATTCCAGGAATTTTAGCACCATCTGCAGGTTGAGCTCCAACTATTTGAATATTTTGATTTTTTTCTTTTAAAAATCGAGATGTCCCCATTATGGTCCCAGTTGTGCCCATAGTGGCCACAAAATGTGTAATTTGCCCTTCTGTATCTCGCCATATTTCTGGCCCGGTAGTTTTATAATGCGCCTTCCAGTTATCGTCGTTTTCAAACTGATTTAAAAGAAAATACCCCTTTTCATCTCGTAACTTAAACGCTAAATCGCGCGACCCTTCAATACCAATGTCCGCAGGCGTTAAAATAACCTCAGCTCCATAAGCACGCATGGTTTTAACACGTTCTTCAGTAGAGTTCTCAGGCATAATCAACACCATATTTAAGCCTAAAAGTTTTGAAATAAATGCCAAAGCAATCCCTGTATTGCCACTCGTTGCTTCAACCAAGGTACCGCCTTTCTTAATATCGCCTCGCTTTAAGGCCTCATTAATCATATTAAAAGCAGGTCGGTCTTTCACACTCCCGCCTGGGTTATTACCTTCTAACTTTAAAAACAAACGCACACCCTTTTTCTTCAAAAGATGTGTAGCTTCTACTAAAGGTGTATTTCCTATCTGACCAATTATACTATTCTCGTATGCCATTCTTTCTAGGTCTTATTTTAATTTCCGTTTGATACGTTACTAGTGAATTTTCTGGAACCGATTCTGTAATCCAAACATTAGCACCAATAACACTATACGCCCCAATAGATATATCGCCTCCTAAAATGGTGGCATTCGCATAAATGCATACACCATCTTCAATGGTTGGGTGACGCTTTGTTTTAGCTAAATCTTTAGAAACCGATATACCTCCCAAAGTAACACCTTGATAGATTTTTACATCTCTCCCGATAATGGCAGTCTCTCCAATTACAATTCCCGTTCCGTGGTCAATATAAAACGACTCACCAATTGTAGCTCCTGGATGAATATCAATACCTGTAATACCATGAATATACTCACTCATCATCCTTGGCAATATATAGACATCTCTTTTGTAAAGGGCATGACTTAATCGGTAAATCGAAATAGCATGAAATCCAGGATATGCCAAATAAATCTCTTTTAAACAATGTGATGCAGGATCATTTTTTTCAAAAGCAATAGCATCTAAATCTAGCTTTTTCCTAATTTCCGGCAATTCTCTTTTAAAGCTTTCCCAGATTTCAGTACCATTTTCAATCTCCAATGAGGATAAAATCTTTAGAAATGTATCCTTAAGATAGTCCCCATGTTCCTCTTCCTGCTCACAGTCAAACAATGAATAAAACAGGCGTTTTGTAAATGTTTTAACTGTATCCTTTAAGCAAACGTTATAACTTTTCATCATTAAACAAAAATACCTACAAGGTTTGTAAAACCTTGCAGGAATATTAAATTTATTTTTAGAGGTTTAGGTTTTGAAAAAACTAATAGGGTTTAATTCACCTAATTAATAGCCTGCACTACTGCTTTTGGAGCTTCTTTTCTAGAGCCATCAAAACCATCAATACCACTTACAGTAGTATATTTTAATACTAATCTTTTTCCTGGATTGATAATTCTATATGCCGCTTGACACATTAATGTGGCTTCATGAAATCCGCAAAGAATTAACTTTAACTTCTCTGGATAAGTGTTCACATCACCAATAGCAAAAATACCATCAATATTAGTTTGATAGTTTCTAGAGTTATCCACTTTAATAGCATTCTTTTCAATCTCTAAACCCCAATTTGCAATTGGCCCTAATTTAGGAGACAACCCGAAAAGTGGAATAAAATGATCGGTTTTAATATCAAAACTCTCTCCTTCTTTAGTAACAGTAACAGCTTCAATCTTTCCATCACCATGTAATGCTGTAACTTCCGCAGGAGTAATTAGCTTAATTTTACCTTCTTTTGTTAATTCCCCTACTTTTTCAACTGAATCTAATGCACCTCTAAACTCATTTCTTCTGTGAATCAAGGTAACTTCTGCAGCCACATCGGCTAAAAAGATACTCCAATCTAATGCAGAATCTCCACCACCAGAAATTACCACACGCTTATCTCTATAAACTTCTGGATCTTTAATCATGTATTCCACACCACGGTCCTCATAGTCTGCTAAACCGTCAATTGCAGGCTTACGTGGCTCAAAAGAACCTAAACCTCCAGCAATAGCTACAATTGGGGCTTGGTGTTTTGTGCCTTTATTAGTGGTAACAATAAAAGAACCATCTTCTTGCTTTTCTATAGTTTCAGCACGTTCACCTAAGGTAAAACCAGGCTCAAATTGCTTACCTTGCTCTAATAAATTTCTGGTTAAATCTCCCGCTAAAATTTCTGGGAAACCTGGAATATCATAAATAGGTTTCTTTGGGTAAATTTCTGAACATTGCCCACCTGGTTGTGGTAATGCGTCAATTAAATGACATTTTAACTTTAATAACCCTGCTTCAAAAACAGTGAATAAACCTGTTGGTCCTGCTCCTATGATAAGTATATCAGTCTTAATCATGTTATGATTCTTTTTTCTCTATTAATCCTTTGGTGAATTCGTTAAGCTTTTCCACTTTTTCTTCGAAATCACCTTTTATTGTTTTTCTGTACTCGTTTAAATTCTTTACTAGATCATCTACGTTTTCTGGAATTACATCCTCAAAAAACTGACGCAGACGTTTTGCTGTTGTTGGCGATTTTCCATTTGTTGAAATCGCAACTTTCACATTACCCTTCGTTACAATGCCGCCCATATAAAAATCGCAATACGGCGGATTATCAGCAACATTTACCAATTTTGCCTCAGCACGACAATCTTTCCATACCTGAACATTAACTTCAGGAACATCAGTCGTTGCTACTACCATATGCTTGCCAATTAAATACTTTTTTTTATAAACATCTTCAACCAATGTTACACAACCTGTTTTGGCAAGTGTTTTAGTGCCTTCACGAAACATCGGCGATACCATCGTTACATGAGCATCTGGACTCGATTTTAATAAGAACGTTAATTTTTCTTCCGCTACATTACCTCCTCCAACAATCAGTACGTTTAAGCTTTTAGCTTTTAAAAAAATCGGATATAAATTATTGCGTTCCATAATTTATTCACTTACAACTTCGGTATATATTGAATTGAGTGTAGCCCTTTCTTTTACAACATCACCAATAATTATAATCGCTGGATTTGCTAATTCCTTTTCCTCAACAATCTTTTCGATGGTGCTTATTGTACCAATACCCACATTCTCATTCTCTCTTGTACCGTTCTGAATAATGGCTATAGCAGTATTCTGTTTATTTTCCTTAGAAAAAATCTTAACGATTTCAGACAGCTTACCCATACCCATTAAAATCACAATAGTAGCTGTTGATTTTGCAGCCAAAGCCACATCTGTTGATAGTTTATGCTGCTTCGTTGTTCCTGTTATTACCCAGAAACTTTCAGATGCGCCACGCTTAGTTAAAGGAATACCTTGGTATGCAGGAACCGCCGCTGACGATGAGATTCCAGGAACTACAAAAGTTTCTAAACCAAACTGCCTTACATAATCAATCTCTTCAGCACCACGACCAAAAATAAATGGATCTCCACCTTTTAAACGCACCACATGCCCTTTTTCTTTGGCTTTTGAAACAATGAGTTCATTAATTTGTTCTTGCTGAAACGCATAACAGCCCTTACGCTTCCCTACAAAAATAAGTTCTGCATCATCAGCAGCATATTTTAGCAAAGATTCGTTGATAAGTGCATCGAATAAAATAACATTTGCAGATTTTATAGCCTTAATAGCTTTTAAGGTTATTAAATCTTCGTCTCCAGGACCTGCACCTACAACAGTTAACTTTGGGCTTTTAATACTCATAACTATATATTAAACTGCCTTTTTTTCTAGTTGTGTTTGAGCTTCTCTATACGCTCTCACCTTGCCTAAAAACTGATTTGCGCTTTCAATATATGTTGAAGCAAAATCAACAGTTGGTGCAAATTTATTAATTTGATATATCAATTCTGAAAAAGAAACACCTAAATCAATTCTTCCACTTTCAACAAATAGCGCATCAAACTGAGAAATGATACCCGCATGCGTATTTGTTTTCTTGTTTTCAGCTAATAATAACGCTTTCGCAGAATTCACTAGAGAGCTGTAAGCATGATAAATAGCACTTGAATACACTTTATTATCGAAAGACTCTTTGGCATTTTCAATCTTCTCTTCGCTTTCTAAAAACAAGGTTGCTATCAAATCAATTACAACACCAGCACATTCACCAATACCAATTTCTTTTACATACTTTTCTTCTTCTCCCCAATCAATAAAATCGGCTTGCGTTAAATTAGTAGCATCTTGTAAATCGTTTAAGAAATCGTAAAAATATTTTTCTCCTTTTTCTTTATAGTAATCTACAAATTTTTTTCCATTAGCATTAGCTTCAAAATCATTTAAAATTCTACGCAATGCTTCAGGTCCTCTTTTACTTGGTACTTTTACAACCTTATCCGCAAATGCTCCGTTGCCATCACCTAAATTTCCTCCTCCTAACAATACTTGTAATGCTGGTGCAACCAATTTATCTGGCGTACGCACTGTCATCCCTTGAAAACCAATATTTGCCATGTTATGCTGTCCACAAGCATTCATACACCCACTAATTTTAATCACCAAATCTTCGTTCTTCAGATATTGTGGATATTCGGCTTTAAGCATACGCTCTAACTCTACAGAAATCCCTGTACTACTTGCTATACCTAAATTACATGTATCTGTACCGGGACATGCTGTGATATCAATAGCCCTATTATACCCAGCTTCTACAAAACCTAACTTCTCTAATTCAGTATAGAAAAATGGCACCAATTCTTTTTTTACAAAAGGAATTACAATGTTTTGACGTAAGGATAAACGAATCTCGCCTGCAGCATAGTGCTCTACTAAATCGGCTAACAACCTCGCTTTATCAGTATAAAAATCACCTAACAACACTTTGATACCTATAGCTACATAACCTTCCTGCTTTTGTGGAATTAAGTTAGTAGATTTCCAAGTTTCAAAAGCTTGTTTATCTTTAATAGACACTTCTGGAATTTTAGCAACTTCATTTGGTGTTGACGCTTTATAAGCACCAGCATCAATGGCCACAGACTTGAATTCTATAGCATTTTGTTCTGCATCAACCAATGCCTTGAAGGCGTCTAGACCGATATCTTTAATTAAGAATTTCATTCTCGCTTTAGCACGACTTTTACGCTCGCCATGACGATCAAAAATTCTTAAAACACCTTCCATTACTGGAATAATTTTATCGGTTTCTAGAAAATCATACAACACATCAGCATGACGTGGTTGTGAGCCTAAGCCTCCTCCAATCATCACTTTGAATCCGCGAACGCCGTCTTTAATTTTTGCAATAAAACCTAAATCATGCATGTATGATAATCCTGTGTCTTCATCAGAAGACGAGAATGATACCTTAAATTTACGTCCCATTTCTTGACAAATTGGGTTACGTAAGAAGAATTTAAATAATGCATCGGCATATGGCGAAACATCAAATGGTTCATTTGGATCGATCCCAGCAGTTTCAGACGCTGTTACGTTTCTCACTGTATTTCCGCAAGCTTCGCGAAGCGTTACGTCATCACGCTCAAGTTCTGCCCAAAGCTCTGGTGTTCTATTTAAATCTACATAATGAATTTGAATGTCTTGGCGTGTAGTAATATGCAATCTCCCTCTAGAATATTCATCAGAAACATCTGAAATTCTGCGTAATTGGTTGCTTTTTACTTTTCCGTAAGGTAATTTAATCCGAATCATTTGCACGCCTTCTTGACGCTGACCGTAAACCCCACGTGCTAAACGTAAGCTTCTAAATTTTTCTTCATCTATTTTTCCATTGTGAAAAAGCTCTATTTTATTCGCTAATTCGATAATATCTCTTTCAACAACTGGATTTTCAATTTCCGTTCTAAAACTCTGCATTTTCTTTTTTATTGGATGAACCCAGCACCAACTGTGTTGTTAGACTGTGTATCGATTATAATGAACGACCCATTAGTTCTATGGTTTTTGAACTGATCGTAAAAAATAGGTTTGTTTAACTTGAAGGTCACCGAAGCAATATCATTAATTCCTAAACCTGTAACATCTTTTTCAAAACCTGAATAGTCTGGGTGAATTTTATGATTAATGCGGTCTATTTTTGCCAGCACTTTGTTAACACCATGCTGAACAACGTATTTATTACCTGGTCTTAACTCATCGGTATCCATCCAACATACATTTGCAGTAAACTGCTTATCGATAGTTGGCAAGTCTCCTTCCTTAACGATCATATCGCCACGACTTACATTGATATCATTTTCTAAAGTTATGGTTACCGAAGAACGTCTAGAAGCCGTTTCGTACTTTTCATCATAAAAATAAATATCCTTAATTTTTGAGCGCGTTTTTGACGGTAATACAATAATATCGTCGCCTACGCTTAAATCACCACCATAAACTTTACCAGCATATCCTCTAAAATCGTGGTAATCTTCAGTTTTTGGGCGAATAACATATTGTACTGGAAAACGCGGTGTACCTACATTAAAAATATCGGCTTTATCTAGTTGTTCTAAATGCTCCAATAAGGCTTCTCCTGTGTACCAAGGCATATTATCAGAACGATTCACCACATTATCACCTTTTAAAGCACTAACCGGGATGAATGAAATTTTTTGATCTTGATAATCTCGCTTTTTCATCAATTCTTCAAAATCAGCTTTTATTTTGTTATAAACATCTTCCGAATAATCTACCAAGTCCATTTTATTAATGGCCACAACAACATCTTTAATCCTCAACAAATTATTTATGAAAAAATGGCGATTGGTTTGCTCGATAACCCCTTTTCTAGCATCAATTAAAATAATAGACGCTTGGGAAGTTGAAGCTCCTGTTACCATGTTTCTCGTATATTCTACATGTCCTGGCGTATCTGCAATAATGTAGCTTTTATTCTGTGTTGAAAAATAAATATGCGCTACATCTATAGTAATACCCTGTTCTCTTTCGGCAACTAAACCATCTGTAGCTAAGGAAAAATCTAAATAATCGTACCCACGTTGCTTACTTGTTTTTTCTATGGCTTCTAACTTATCTGTAGTTAAGGATTTTGTATCATAAAGAATACGACCAATTAAGGTGCTTTTTCCATCATCTACACTTCCTGCTGTTGCTATTTTTAATACTTCCATTTTTATTTGGCTGTTGGCTATTTGCTATTTGCTGTTAGCCCATTTAATATTCATTTTATTGTTTGCTAAAGGCTACAAACCAAAAGCTAAAGGCAAAATTTTCAAAAGAAAATTTTAAAAATACCCCTGTTGTTTACGTTTTTCCATTGCTGCCTCAGAGCGTTTATCATCAATACGGGCACCACGTTCTGAAATTGAAGAATCTCTAATTTCCTCAACCACTTTTGTAATTGTTGCTGCTTCAGACAACACCGCTGCAGTACAACTCATATCACCTACGGTTCTAAAACGCACCATTTCTTCAATTACTTCCTCCTCTTCATCTCTGTAAACCACACCGTCTTCGGCAGACCAGATCAATCCATCTCTCAAAAACACTTTGCGTTTATGAGCAAAATAAATGGATGGGATTTCAATATTTTCTTTTTCGATATAAGACCAAACGTCAAGCTCTGTCCAGTTAGAAATAGGGAATACACGAACATTCTGCCCATGGTCAATTTCACCATTCAACATATCAAACAATTCCGGACGTTGGTTCTTCTCATCCCATTGTCCAAAATCATCACGTACAGAAAAAATACGCTCTTTTGCTCTTGCTTTTTCCTCATCACGTCTTGCTCCTCCAATACATGCATCGAATTTAAACTCCTCAATAGCATCTAAAAGTGTCGTGGTTTGCAACATGTTTCTACTGGCATAACGACCGGACTCTTCTTTCACTTTTCCTTGGTCGATAGAATCTTGAACGTTTCTTACAATTAGTTCTAAACCCAATTCTTGTACCAAACGATCTCTAAACTCAATGGTCTCAGGGAAGTTGTGTCCTGTGTCAATATGCATTAAGGGAAAAGGTACTTTTGCAGGATAGAATGCTTTTACCGCAAGTCTTACCAAAGTAATTGAATCTTTTCCTCCTGAGAATAACAACACTGGTTTTTCAAACTGTGCTGCTACTTCTCTCATGATGTAAATCGCTTCATTTTCAAGCGAATTGATATGTGATGTATCTTTCTTCATAATATCTTATTTAAGCGTGTAAGCCACACTCTCTATTTTCTAATGCTTTAGTTGGGTCGAAATATTTGAATTCGTTTGGCAGGTTATTTTCTTCTAAATAGGTGTCTAATTTTTCATCAGACCAGTAATAAAATGGACTCACTTTTAATACGCCATCTTTACTTAAACTAAAAATACCAATGCTGTTTCTAAAAGCAGTTTGCCCTTGACGCAAGTTTGTGAACCATACGTTTGGTTTATGCTCATCCATAGCCCTTTTAAAAGGTTCTAGCTTAACTTGCTCTGTAAATAAAGCATGCTCTGGAGCATCAATACCAGGAATTCCCATAACCACATCTCGATGTGCTGATGTTTGCTTTGGCACATATAAAGACACATTTAAGTTTAAACCTTTAATAACTTGTTCTGCGTGCTTATAAGTTTGTGGTGTATTATAACCAGTATCACACCAAACTACAGGTATTTGAGATTCAATAGCACTTACCGCATGAAGGATTGCAGCTTCATAAGGTCTAAAGTTTGTAGTTACTACTGCTTTATTATTAAGTTCAAAAGCCTTCTGAATAATTTCTGAAGGCGAAGCTTCTTTATACGCCTCGTTTAATTCTTTTATTTGTTCTTCCGTAAACATTGTTCTATCCGTTTATTTTCCCCATTTAATAACATTCCAAATACGCTCGTGGAAGAAGTACAAAATCAATTTTGTAATAAAATCTACAGAAGCTATTGAGGCCGCAAGAGATATTCTTCCTGTTAAAATATAAGAAACCACTAGAGTATCTAAAGTACCTACAACGCGCCAACTCAAAGCTTTGGCTACACTACGTATCGGTTTTTCACCAACACTGTCTTCTTTGTAAGTGGACTTTTCTTTACTCTTTAATAACATTTGCGCAATCATTTGTCGTTATATTATATTAATCCTATCAATTTAGTAGGAATTACAAAAGTAATATTTTTTTTCAGTCTACAAACTGTGAAACTTATTTTTTAGAATAATGATACATTTCGACGATAAATCGAAGAAAACTTATTAAGTTCTTGGTAAAATTTAAGAATTTGTTAATGGCTAAACCTGAGATAAATCAGCCAATGTAGTATTTCTGAATACTTTAAGTGTACTGTCCCTAACTTCAATCATTAGTTTGTGTACACTACATTTGTGCTCGTCAGGGCAATCATCACACTTCTCGTAATAGTTTAGGCTTACACAAGGCACCATAGCAATAGGCCCCTCCAAAACTCGCATTACGTCAGTCATTTTTATTTCAGAAGGTTCACTTCTTAAATAATAACCGCCATGTTTTCCTTTTTTAGAACCTAAGACACCCGCTTTTCGAAGTGTTAACAAGATACTTTCTAAAAATTTCTGGGGAATTTGCTCATTCTTGGCTATTGCACTTACTTGAACGGGAACATCGTCCCCACTTCTTGCAATAAAGGCTAAAGCCTTTAGTCCATATTTTGTTTTTTTAGAAAGCATTGTGCTAATATAGATAAATTATATTTTCAATGTAGCCTCAAAAACAGTAATTGCTGTTCCTTTAATTTCCACATTATAATCTTTAAGCGCAACATTTAAAACACCACCTCTTTTTGAAATTTGATGTGATACCATTTCTGTTTTGCCCAGTCTGCTAGCCCAAAGTGGCGTTAAAGCACAATGTGCGGAACCTGTAACAGGATCTTCATTGATACCTGCTTCTGGCACAAAACAACGCACAACAAAATCAACATCGTTATCTTTTGCTTCAGAAGTTACCATGAGATGCCCTAATCCGTTGGATTTTAAAGCACCAAAGTTTGGTTGACAAGTTTCAACATCTTCTTGATGTTCCGCAATAGCAACAATCCATTTATCATCACTTTTATAAATAGCTATAGGCTCGAAACCTACATCATTTTTAAAGTTATATGGTGTCTCCATTTTTGATAAGCGGTATTGAGGAAAAGTCATCACTATAGCATCACCATCTTTGGTAATAGTTAAGTGATCTCTTGATGCATTAAAGTGAATTTTTTCTTTCGGATTTTTAATTCCTAATTGATAAATGATATGTGCAGAAGCTAAAGTTGCATGACCACATAAAGCAATTTCAACAGTTGGTGTATAATAGCGAATATCAAAACCGTTATCATTTGGTGCAACAAAAGCCGTCTCAGATAAATTCATTTCAGCAGCCATATTTTGCATCCATTCCTCTGAAGGTAACGCATCCAGAATCATAACTCCTGCTGGGTTTCCTTTAAATGCTTTATCTGTAAAAGCATCTACCTGATATATGGTTTTGTTGTTTATCATTTTATCCTAAAGCCTGTTTAATATCATTAATAATATCATCAATATGCTCCAGTCCTAAAGAACAGCGCACCATACCATCTGTAATACCTGCAGCAGCTTTCACTTCTGCTTCAACTTTGGCATGTGTAGTACTTGCAGGATGCGTTACAATAGTTCTTGTATCACCCAAGTTTGCCGATAACGAGCACATTTCAATGGCGTCCAAAAACAATCTACCACCTTCCAATCCGCCTTCGACTTCAAAAGCTACAATGTTGCCTCCTAAGCGCATTTGTTTTTTTGCAATATCGTATTTTGGATGTGACTTTAAAAACGGATATTTCACCCATTTTACTTTAGGATGTACTTCTAAAAACTCTGCTAACTTTAACGCATTTTCGCAATGTTTCTCAACACGGACTGCCAAGGTCTCTAAAGATTTGGACAATACCCATGCGTTAAACGGACTCATAGAAGGTCCTGTTAGTCTCGAGAATAAATATATTTCTCTTATCAACTCTTTTCGTCCAACAGTAACGCCACCAAGAACACGCCCTTGTCCGTCCATCAATTTAGTTGCAGAATGAATTACCAAATCTGCGCCAAATTTTATAGGATTTTGTAAATACGGGGTCGCAAAGCAATTATCAATTACCAATAACAGATTATGCTTTTTGCAAATGGTACTTAAATATTCTAAATCCAAAACATCGACTCCTGGATTGGTTGGCGTTTCAGCGTAAATAAATTTGGTGTTTGGTTGAATTAAATCCTCTATCGTTTCAACTTCATCCATATTAAAATACGAACATTCAATATTCCATTTTGGGAAATACTTGGTAAATAGCCCGTGCGTAGCCCCAAACACCGAACTACAAGACACCACATGGTCGCCAGCATCCAGCAATGTCGCGAATGTTGAAAACACCGCAGCCATACCACTTGCAAACGCAAAACCAGCTTCCGCACCTTCCATTTCGCACACTTTATCTACAAACTCGTTTACGTTCGGGTTGCTGTAGCGGCTGTATAAATCGCGTTGTTTTTCCTCCGCAAAAGAGGCGCGCATTTCTTCGGCATCATCAAACACAAACCCCGAAGTTAAATATAACGGTACCGAATGCTCAGAAAACTGCGTGGTTGCACTTTGTGTTCTTATGGCTTCCGTTTCAAAATGTTTTTTACTCACTTTTATGCTTTTAAATATTTTTTATTTGGGCATTCCCCTATCGGGTCGGGCTTTCACTACTCAATCCCTCCTACGTCGGGGATTTCAAACATGCCGTTCAATCCCTAATGCAGAATATCAGCCAAATTCGTTTTATGCATAGAGGTCAACTTTTAGTTTTCTTACCGCCTTTACACCAAGTCCTAATGCTTAAACGGAGGAAAACTTACAGGTATGCTTTTTAAATTATGATTAATGAACTTTACAAGTTCCATATATCTCAATAATTAATATCATTTTAATAAAACAATTTTACTTTTTCATATTTACAATTTGGTCAAATAAATTATCACTAATTCCAATTAACTTAAGACTCTTCCTAGGATCTATTCCTTCCAAATAATAAACATTATCGTTGTCTAAACTACCCCTAATTTTTAAAGTATTGTAATCGGTTTTGAATTTTGTAATTTGATAATCTTCATATTCAATAAAAGAATTACTTAGAATTTTTATTGTGTCGTTTTCATAACCAGTCTCGTATTCATTTGAATCTTGAAACCGAGATATTATAATTTGATCAGATGAAAATTTAATTATAGTTGGAAACTCATGAAATGAATCTTCATCCACAACAATTGAAATTTCACTAGGAAAAAAAGGTAAGTATTCTAACTCTTCAAAATCTTTTTCTTTATATTTTTCGCAATTTAAAACAAGAAAAGCAAGAAGCGAAAATAGAATTCTTTTCATCACAATATTCTTTATTTAATTATTCCCAATTCTCAATTAATATGCTTACTCAAGCGCAAAATATCCCCAAAAACACCACGTGCTGTAACTTCTGCTCCTGCTCCTGCTCCCTGAATCACAATAGGTTGCTCGCCATAACTTTCTGTAAATATTTCGAAAATCGCATCACTGCCTTTTACATGGCCTAAAGTACTATCTTCTGGAATAGATACCAATTTCACCTCTAAACTCCCCTTGTCTTGAGATAAATCACCCGACAAATCACCAACATACCGCAGTACATGCCCTTCTTTTTGCTCGTCTTTCAAATTCTGATATTGATCGTCCAAAACTTCCAACTGATCTAAAAATTCCTCAACCGAAATATCTCGATAAGCTTCTGGTATTAAATTAAGTATTTCAACATCTTCAAACTCATTTTTCAAATCTAACTCTCTGGCCAAAATTAAAAGTTTTCTCGCCACATCATTTCCTGAAAAATCTTCACGAGGGTCGGGTTCTGTAAACCCTTTATCAACCGTTTCTCTAATTATGGCGCTAAACGGCTTATCCTGAACCGAAAAATTATTGAATAAATAACTTAAAGTTCCTGAAAACACACCACGAATCCTTGTGATATTTTCCCCAGATTCGTGGAGTAGCTTTATCGTATCAATCAGTGGTAATCCTGCACCAACCGTGGTTTCGTATAAATATTGCTTATTGTGTTCGCCCAACTGCTTACGCAATTTGGTATAAAACTCATGTGAAATGGTATTGGCAATTTTGTTGGACGACACCAAATCGAATCCTGCTTCGACTAGCGGTATATAATTATTATAAAACACATCACTCGCCGTATTATCCACCGCAATCAAATTTTCTAAATGGTGATTTTTAGCATAAGTGATAATGTCTTCAATAGAACTATCATAAGTACTATGTTTAATGGCTTCTTGCCAATTGGTGTTTACGCCATTTTTATCTAAAACAAGTTTTCTAGAATTCGCTATGGCAAACACATTCAAATTAATGCCTTTGCGTTTTTCAATATCATCTTTCGATTTTAATATCTGATTAATGAGTGCGCCACCCACACCACCATGACCAAAAATGGCAATATTTATCTTTTTTGAAATTCCAAAAACTTCGCCATGAATTACATTTACTGCTTTATGCAATTGGGATTTCTTAACCACCAAACTCACATTTTTCCCTGTAACCGTATTATTAAAAAGTAAGGGAGTAATCTGGTTTTTAATCAATGCATTAAACGGCTTATGGAAAGAGCTCAACTCTATACCCACGATGGAAATCACGGCTACATCATCCACCACATCAATTTTGTTCACATCTTGAGAATAGAAATCGCTCTCAAACTCACGTTCTAAGGCAATAACAGCTTGGGTTGCTTGGTCTGCATCAATAATTAATCCAATGCCCCGTTCCGAAGACCCTTGAGACACGATACTTACACTGATACCATATTTACTTAATGCGCCAAAAATACGGGCATCCACGCCAATTTTTCCGAGTAATCCGCGACCTTCCAAATTCAACAAGGCCACATTATCTAAAATTGTTAAAGATGTTACCTCCTTGGTACTTGGTCTTGCGGTAATTAACGTACCTTCATCGTCTGCATTAAAGGTGTTTAAAATACGCAGGTTGATATTTTTTTCAACTAACGGTATAATGGTTTTAGCGTGCAATACCGATGTCCCAAAATTGGCTAATTCGTTAGCCTCACTAAACGACAGTTCCCTGATCTGTTTGGCATCTGGTACTAATACCGGGTCTGCTGTGTAAATACCACTAACATGTGTGTAGTTTTGCAGCTCTTCAGCATCTAAAAAGTTAGCTATTAAAGCAGCGGTATAATTGCTACCGTTTCTTCCTAAAGTAGTGGTTTCATTCTTTAAATTGGAGGCAATAAAACCGGTTACCACATTTACAACATCTTTATTTTTACTAAAGTAAGCCTGTGTGTTTTCTTTAGATAATTTTGATAATGGTTGTGCATTACCAAAAGATTCATCCGTTTTTATGAGTTCACGCGCATCTGTAGCTTTGGCCTTAATGCCATGTGCGTTTAAAAGATTTACAATGAGTTTCACAGATAATAATTCGCCTTGCGCCAAAATATTATCTTTCGTCTTTTTGCTGTAATCACGCAGTAAGCTTACACCTTCAAATAATTTATCCAAAACCGAAAATTCCTCAGAAAAATCGATAGTTTTCAAAGGCTCAGTTTGATAAGCTTTAAAGGCTTCTAAATCCTCTTGATAAGACTCTCCTTTTAGAGCTTTATTCAAAATAGACTCTAAATCATCAGTCGCTGCGCCTCTAGCAGATACCACCACCGTAATTCTATCTCCGGCTTCAACTTTTTGTTTTATAATTGAAAGTACTGTTTTTAAGCCTTTTCCGTTGGCTAAAGATTTCCCTCCAAATTTTAATACTTTCATACGTTTTCTTTTAGAATGTGGCACAAAAATGCCTTCTACAATTTTTTCTAGTTGGTCATACTCCATTAAAAATGCATCGTGCCCGTGCACCGAATGAATTTCGTTATAGGTTACGTTAGGGTGTGTTAATGCCAACTGTTTATGGGTTTCTCGATTCTCCTCAGCGGTAAAAAACAAATCAGAATCCACGCCAATAATATGAATTTTCGCTTCGATGTTTTCTAACACATTAAAGTTAGTGTCCCTTCCCTTGGTAACATCAATGGTCTTCAGCAATTGATTCATCAACTTATAAGCCGATAGCTGAAAACGTTCTTGCAATTTATTTCCATGGTGCAACAGCCAACTCTCCACATTAAAGATCTCCAAATCATCATTTTTCGAGCGTTGAAAGCGTTCTTTAAACGATTCTGGTGTACGATAACATAACATGGCATGCATACGCGCATCGTGCACAGGATTTTTAGAATTCAATAAAAACTGCTCTTGAATCTGGCAATTGGCAATCAACCAATCTGTAGATTTCCAATCGGTAGCCACTACAATCAAATGTTCGGTAAAATCAGGTTGTAATACTGCCATTTCCCAAGCAATACCACCTCCTAAAGAACCACCAATAGTAGCAAACAGCCTTCCTGTTTTCAAGGTTTTAAGTCCATTTAAAAACAACTTCGCCACATCGCGTGCCACGAAATCCTTGTAATTATCAATTACAAAACCATCAAATCCGTTCCCTGGAATATTAAACGCTAAAACGGTGTATAATTTAGTATCAATTACCTTGTCCGCCCCAATTAAATCTTTCCACCAGCCATTGTCGCCAGCCACTTCGCTATTGCCTGTTAATGCATGATTTACCAATACAATTGGCGCACTTCCAAGCGATTTACCAAATACCTGATAACTCAGTTTTATTTCTGGATTAAGCACACCACTTTCGGTAGTGTAATCCTTAATTGTTATGTGTTGTAACTTGTGTTTCATAAGCCCTCCCAACCTCCCCAAAGGGGAGGAATACTTACTCTTATGTTATAAAGTCGACTGGGAATTAAAACCTATCAACTTTTGTTTTATTTATTTTTTGGCGTTACCCTATCAGGTCGGGCTTTCCGCTCCAAGTCCTCGCACCTCCTTCGTCGGGCTGTGGGCTTTCCACTGCAATCCCTAACGCGGGTGTGTCTGCTAAGGTCGTTCCCAAAAGTCGTTTAACCTTTACTTTTTACCTACTCCTAGCCCCTCCAAAGAGGGGAATGCTTACTGTTATGTTTAAAATCGCACCCTTACCTTCCTAGTACTTCGACTACGCACACTCGAACGCAATACTCCGCATGAGTATGGTTCCTCCCCTTTGGGGAGGTTAGGTGGGCCTTTTATATCTTAGCAAAAGCCTGTTTTAAATCCGCCTTTAAATCTTCTATATCTTCAATACCAACCGACAATCTGATTAAATCGGTAGATACACCAGCCGAAGCTTGTTCCGCCTCATCCAATTGTTGGTGCGTCGTACTTGACGGGTGAATAATTAATGATTTTGTATCACCAATATTAGCCAGCAAAGAGAAAAGCTTTGTTTCATCCGCAATGGTTTTTGCAGCATCAAAACCACCTTTATGTCCAAAGGTAACAATTCCACTCTGTCCTTGTGGTAAATATTTTTTAGCTAATGCGTTGTATTTGCTACTTTCTAAACCTGGATAATTTACCCAAGCTACTTCATCCTGAGCCTCCAACCATTTGGCCAATTCCAAAGCATTTTCACTGTGTTGCTTAATTCTAACCGGTAGCGTTTCTAAACCTTGAATGATGTTGAACGCATTTGTAGGACTCATAGCGCCACCAAAATCTCTCAATCCTTCCAAAATTAACTTAAATGTGTAAGATGCAGCTCCTAAAGCTTCATGATATTTTAAACCGTGATATCCAGCCGAAGGCTCGGTAAACTCTGGGAATTTCCCGTTCGCCCAATCAAACGTTCCGGCATCTATAATAGCGCCACCTAATGATGTACCTTGTCCGCCAATATACTTCGTTAACGAATGTATTACAATATTTGCACCATGCTTAATAGGATTTAATAGCGCTGGCGTTGCTACCGTATTATCTACAATAAACGGAACACCTGCCGCTTTTGAATGTACCGCAATAGCCTCCAAATCCAGAACATCCAATTTTGGATTACCTAAAGATTCTACAAAAAAGGCTCTTGTGTTTTCTTGTACTGCATCGGCAAAATTATCTGGATTTGACGCATCTACAAACGTTGTTGTAATGCCCAATCTTGGCAAGGTAACGCTTAGTAAATTATACGTTCCGCCATATAAACTGCTGGATGCTACAATATGATCGCCAGATTTTAACAAGGTTAACAATCCTGTGGAAATCGCTGCTGTTCCCGAAGCAAAGACCACAGCGCCAATACCACCTTCTACCGCTGCCAAGCGCTCCTGTAAAATTTGGTTTGTTGGGTTGTTTAAACGCGTGTAAATAAATCCTAATTCTTGCAAAGAAAAGAGGTTTGCCGCATGGTCTGAATCGTTAAACACATACGATGTTGTTTGGTAAATGGGTACCGCTCTTGTACCTCCATTGGCTTTTACATCATGCCCTGCGTGTAGGGCGTTTGTTGCTAATTTTTGATCGCTCATTTTTCTAATTTTTCTAGTTAATATTAAAACCAAAAATTCAAATGCACTTTAAAAAAGTGTACTTCACAGAAAAATGTTATTAAGAATTTTGAAATTACAGCGATGTAATTTTTTTGGTTATCTATCCAAACCAACGATACCTGTATTGTGGTTTAAGTAGAATTTAGCACCTTCCCCGAAAAAGGTCGGGAGGTTGCTAAGGCTTCAAAGGGTCTATTCCCTCCACCTTTCTTGATAACATTTCAATAAGTGTTTGAACTTTGTGAATACAAATATTCAATTTTAATTGTGAAAAATCCAAATTTTTCGAGAAACTATTTTCGCTTTTGTTGTATTTGCCTAAAAACTAATCCCTAATACCTACGTATAATTCACTTGATTTTGTAAAAATTTTCAGCTACTTTCTTTTACTGCTAGGATACAAGTTATTAAAGTACGGCGCATATCCGGCAATACATTAAACGAACTTCCCCAGAAAACCGCTTTACAACAGTAAAAGCATAAACCATAGCAAATACACCCGCGCAAGGGATTGCAGTGGCAGCTTTTGGCGAGGCGCGCATCGAGCCAAAACTATTAACGGAAAGCCCGGACCCTCCTGCACTGAGCTTGTCGAAGTGTTGTGGGTTGCGCCCAAAAAATTTAATCTTGCGTTTGTAAAAACTTATCGCGAATAATTTGCCCTATAGGTCGGCTCTCAATTTTAGATTCGAGCCAAGAGATAATATCTAAATACAAGAATGCACGACTTTGGTAAGGATCGTTTTCGAATTCTTTTAATTTCTTATGGAGTTTTATAAATTCTCCTTTTACCTCATGCGGATAAATATCTCCCAGCACCCTTAAAAACTTAATAAATTCCTTTTGGACTTCGTACAGGTCTTCCATTTTAATCAGGAATTTATAGGTGCTTTTTATCAATACATCTAAGTTGTAATCTAATCCTGCTTCGTAATGCGCCACAAGGTTTAAAATTCTTGAAAAACACAGTAAATCTTCGCGCATTTGCAGCGATTTATTACTTATAATTTTATCTAAATAATAAATACATTTTTTACTGTCTCCGGCACCAAAGCACATACTCGCCATTTTGTAATAAAATACCATAACGTGGTGCTCATCAATACGGTTACCATACTTTTTTAGTTGCTCTAACACCTCATCAATAAGTGGTAACCCTTTTGTAAAACTGCCTTCTATAAAATGCAAATTAAATTTGTTGTTGTAGATGTATAAGAATGCCAAAGATTCGTTATTATCGTCTAACGGAAACCATTTTTCTTGAGTAATTTCTTCTAGCTTCGCTAAGGTTTCTTTGAACTTATTGTATTGCCGCAAATAGAACATTGCTTCCAACAAATAGTGGTTGCCTCTTAAAAAGAATACAGGGTTAAGAACAATCATGTCTTTGTTTTCATAGAATAAACCAACCCATTTAGAGGCGTACTTGTAACAAGACAAAAAATCTACAGTTAAAAAGCTATACCATAATTTTGCTTTGTACAACCATAGTTTTTCGCGAAATCCCAGTTTATTAATGTCGTATTTTGGTAATCTATCGCGATAGTATTTATCGATAATTTGGTATTCCTCGTCATTTTTTACATAGCCTGTTTTTAAAAATAACCCGTACAATTGTAATGATAAATTAGACAGTTTACTTGCCAAAACATTCTGTAAACTCAATTCTTTCGCTTGAATGGTTAGCTCATCGGCACGATTGCTAATGCTTCTGGTAATGTATTGAGATTCAATTACTTTTTCTAACTCTACAATTTCGTAGGCTACATTTTTTTCTTCGTTGGTAATCGCTAAATTTTTGGCTTTATCTAGAATTTTCAAGCTTTGTTTATATAGACCTTTGTGGTATAGAATAGTAGCGAAATCTAGTTGTTCCCTAATTTGAATTCTGATGTTTTGATGTGAAGGATTTAAACGTAAACTGATTAGAATTTGTTTGTAAAGGTGTGCTTTAAGATTGGACAATTGTTGCTTTTTTACGATGCCTTTTTTTAAAATAGTGGCCTCGTCATAAGTCTTTAATTTGTCTAAAATATTAAACAACATCAAAAACTTCGAATCCTCGTTTACACCCAATCTCCCCACGTATAATTTGAATTGTCGCTTCTCTGATTTAGAAAGCGATTTCACCAAAACAAATAAATTATCTTTTTGCTCTTTTACCATAGTCGTAAAATCAGATTTAAAAAACTGATTTTCAATTACTTAATCTATAAACATATGAGTTAAACATCGTAAAAAAAACGATATGAATAGTAGCTTTTACGAAACCAAAATATAAATTCGTGAAACAATAAGAAAATATATTCTAATAAATGTCTGATAATCACGTTCAAATTTTTGACACTACCCTTCGCGATGGAGAGCAAGTTCCTGGTTGTAAGCTAAATACGGAACAAAAACTAATTATTGCTGAACAGCTTGATAAATTGGGTGTAGATATTATTGAAGCTGGTTTTCCTGTTTCTAGCCCTGGCGATTTCAAATCGGTTGAGGAAATATCGAAAATAGTAAAAAATGCAACCGTTTGCGGACTAACACGATCTGTAGAAAACGATATAAAAGTTGCTGCTGAAGCTTTAAAATATGCCAAAACACCTAGGATACACACAGGTATTGGCACTTCGGAATCTCATATAAAATTCAAATTTAAATCTACTCAAGAAGATATCATAGAACGCGCTGTGAAAGCGGTAAGTTATGCAAAATCTTTTGTGGAAGATGTAGAATTTTATGCTGAAGATGCCGGTAGAACCGACAATGAATATCTCGCACGCGTTTGTGAAGCTGTGATAAAAGCAGGGGCCACTGTTTTAAATATTCCTGACACTACAGGTTATTGTTTACCACATGAATATGGCGCTAAAATAAAATACTTAAAAGAAAATGTAAAAGGTATTGATAAAGCCATTTTATCGTGCCATTGCCATAACGATTTAGGGTTGGCCACAGCCAATTCTATTGAAGGTGTAATTAACGGAGCACGCCAAATAGAATGTACGATTAATGGTATTGGTGAGCGCGCAGGAAATACAGCCTTAGAAGAGGTGGTAATGATTTTAAAGCAACACCCGTACTTAAATTTAGATACTAGAATACAAACTGAAATGTTGTACGGCGTAAGTCAGTTAGTGTCTGATAGTATGGGAATTTACACACAACCCAATAAAGCTATTGTTGGTGCAAATGCATTTGCCCACAGTTCTGGAATTCACCAAGATGGTGTAATTAAAAATCGTGAAACTTACGAAATTATAGATCCTAAAGATGTTGGTGTTACAGAGTCTGCCATTGTATTAACAGCAAGAAGCGGTAGAGCAGCTTTGGCTTATAGAGCAAAGAATGTAGGCTACGAACTTACCAAGTTACAGTTGGACGAAGTTTACACTAAGTTTTTAGAGTTTGCCGATAAAAAGAAAGAGATTGATGATAACGATATTCATCAAATAATAGAATCTACGAAGGTGTATAACGAAATCACTTCATCATAACAAAACGACTATGAAATTAGACATTGCTGTTTTACCAGGTGATGGCATAGGCCCTGAAGTTACTGCCGAGGCGGTCAAGGTCCTTAGGGCTATTGGTATGGCATTCGAGCATACGTTTAACTTTCAATATGGATTAATTGGTGCCGCAGCAATAGACAAAACACAAAATCCTTTACCTGAGGAAACCATCGAACTTTGTAAAAATGCCGATGCGGTTTTGTTTGGTGCTATTGGTGATACTGCTTACGACATCGATCCTGATGCTAAAATTCGTCCAGAACAAGGCCTCCTTGGATTACGTAAAGCCTTAGCGTTACACACCAACATTCGCCCTGTAATTGCTTATGATGATTTATTGAACAAATCGTCTTTAAAAGTAAAACAAATTAGAGACACAAACATTCTTATTTTCAGAGAGCTTACTGGTGGTATTTATTTTGGAAAAAAAACACTAAGCGCTGATGGCAATACGGCATCTGATGTTTGCGAATACCATCGTTATGAAATAGAACGCATTGCACATGCAGCATTTAAAGCAGCCCAATCTAGAAAAGGAAAATTAACCTTAGTTGATAAAGCCAATGTTTTAGAAAGCTCTAGATTATGGCGACGCACGGTTTTAGAATTGGGAAAACAATATCCAGATGTAAAATTAGATTTTATGTTTGTTGATAATGCAGCGGTAGAACTTATAAAAAAGCCCAAACAATTTGATGTTATACTTACCGAGAATATGTTTGGTGATATTTTATCAGAAGAAGCCAGTGTTATCGTTGGCTCTATTGGACTATTAGCTTCTGCTTCGCGTGGTGATAAACATGCGATGTTTGAACCTATTCATGGCGCCTATTCCATCGCAAAAAATAAAGGTATTGCTAACCCTATTGCTTCAATTTTATCGGCAGCTATGTTATTAGACTATTTTAATTTAGCCGATGAAGCTGCTTTGGTGCGCGAAGCTGTAGACAAGTCGTTAAAACTGCATATCACCACACCAGATTTAAACACGAAATACGATAATATCTCTACGAGTAAAGTGGGTGATTTTATTGAAGACTTTATAAACAACCCAGAAGAGACTAATCTAAACTTTACGAATATTCACTTGGGGCAATCCACCATTATTTAATTTTTTGAATTAGTCACCAATACGATTAAATAGCCAAACTAAAGGATATGTCCAAAAAACGAGAGCCCAATTCTAGGGCTCTTTTTTATATATTCTTCTTTAAACACTAATCAGTATAATGCTAGGGTTTAAAAATTTCATCTCCGTTTCTTTCGATATTACTTAACTCTACTAGTGTATCTTCCTCGAAAAATATTTACCCAAAGTTGAGTGGGAATTAATCAACTACAACATACGCAGCGTATTCAACTCTTGCTCCGTTAAGTGCTTCCAGTGGCCACGCGGAATATCTTTTTTTGTTAAGTGCGCAATAGCAACACAATCAACACTAATGATATCGTACCTAAAATGTTCAAAAATGGTTCGAATAATTGTATTACCTGTGTTTTTTATTTTTAAACCAACCTCTTTTTTACTTGCGCCATCTATATAGCTAATTTCTTCAACTTCAATTAATTTACCTTCTAACTTAAATCCGTTTTGAATCTTTTTTAAATCCTCCAGTTTTAAATTTTTATCTAATTCAATGTGAAACAAACGCTCCACACCATGCTTAGAATTGGTGAATTTTTTATGAATAGTATCATCATTAGTAAATAACAACAGCCCTTTAGAATTTCTGCCCAAACGACCTATAGGTTTTATTTTGGAATTCGTAGCATTTGCCACTAAATCCATTACCGTTCTGCCCTTACCTTCGCTTGTAGTAGTTGCAAAGCCTTTAGGCTTGTTTAGCAATACATAAGCCTTTTTCTCTGGACTTATTCTAGCACCATCATAGCGTACTTCGTCACCAGGTTTTACCTTGTAGCCCATTTCGGTAATTATTTTGCCATTTACAGCAACTAAACCTGTAGCAATATGCACGTCGGCTTCACGACGAGAACATACTCCAGCATTTGCCACATATTTGTTCAAACGAATTTCATCAGAATTTCCAGAGCCTTTTTGTTCCGGCTTGGATTTTTTTATTGGAGCATTTCCTCTTACATAACTGGTAAAACGCTTGTTTCCACTGCCACGTCCAGACGGTTTCCCTTTACCTTTGCCTCCTTGTTGTCTATTCATCATTTAATATTTTCCACAAAGATATACTTAAAATTTACCATTATTGAATTTAGATTTACGAATTATTTAGTGAATTTAACTGTAGATTGTCGTTCTGTATTCACATGAAGCTGTGTAACATCGGGTCTGGAATAGTGCCCTACGACATCAAAATTTTGCCGCTCTTCATACACCCGATTAAAATCAATAGTTTCCACTATTAACCCCGATTTGTGCAATACCGGTTCCACAATCCATTCCCCATCTGGTCCCGCTATACAGCTACCTCCATTGGCTAAAACATCTGGGGTGTTTTCAAGTATTTTATCTAAATGCGGTATGTCTTTCGGGAAATCGCTTTTTGACATTAAACTACTTACTGAAATTACAAAGGACCGCGACTCCCTAGCTATAAAACGTGTAATATCTTTGGTATTATGATCACTCCCGGGCCATACCGCTACATGTAAGTTTTCACCTAAACCATATAGGGCTGCTCTTGGTAGAGGCATCCAATTTTCCCAACAGTTTAACCCTCCAACGGTAAAATCTTTAAGCGGATGCACTTGTAAGCCATTACCATCTCCTGGCGCCCATGTTAAGCGCTCATCATAAGTGGGTTGTAATTTTCTGTGAACCGATTTAATTTCACCTTTTTCATTGATATAAACCAAAGATGCATAAATGCTATGTCCGCCACGATCAACAGGACGTTCAATAACACCTAAATAAATTGCTATATTGTGTATCTTGGCTAGCTTACAAATCCCTTCTAAATCACCATCTTCAATAGTAATAGAGTTTTTAACGTAATGCGCATGCAACGCCTTATTCACTTTTGTATTCCATTCTGCACCACCAGTTAATGCCAACCAAAACGGATACCCAGGCACTAAACCTTCCCCAAAAACGATAAGTTCACATTGTTCTTCTGCTGCTTCAATAATGGATTGCTCTACCTTTACCAAGGTATCATGCTTACTCAACCAAACTGGTGAAATTTGAGCCAGTGCAACTTTCAATAAATTTTGCATTTAAATTCGGTTTAAATAACACTCACATCTATCAGCAAAATACTAAATACACCTGCAAGAATTATAAATTTTAAAATATTGTGCAGTATCAAGTACTGTACTTTTGTTGTAGATTTCCATAATAATATCAAAAACACCACTAATAGAAATAAACTTAAATAAAAGAAAAGATACATATAGCCTACTTCAAAATAAAAGAGTAGTAAATACATGGGAATAAGGGTTGTTACTGCTAAAACAGTCAGCATTGTTTTTGACACTTTTTCACCGTATGCTACTGGAATTGTAATGTAGTTTTGAGCGATATCACCCTTAATGTTTTCTAAATCTTTAGTGAGTTCGCGCATGGAAATCATTAAAAATAAAAATATGGCGTGAACAAAAATTACTGTTTCAAAATTTTTATAATACATGAAAATGGCGAAAAACGGCATAATGGTAAGTATTGCTGATGTAAGATTCCCTATAAACGGCAATTTCTTTAGTTTATGGGAATAAAACCAGATACCAAAAATGTAAACAGAAAAGAATATTACCGCTTTAAAGGACACATAACTCGCCATAATCACTGCAATAAAATTAAGCACGAAATAAAATGACAATTTGGTGTTTTGACTTACCAACCTATCCAATCGTGATTTTATGGGGCGGTTAATCAAATCTTTTTCAGAATCGTAAAAGCTATTGATTATATAGCCTCCTGCGATCGTTGCCGCCGAAGCTAAAACCAGCATTAAAAGGTTTACATCTAGCACAACCTCTTTTACAGGTTTATCGTAAGCCAAAATGTAAATTGACGTGAGATACTGGGCAATAACAATAATTAAAATATTATAACCTCTAACAACAGAAAACATGCTGAAAAACTTTAGCAATATATGTTTCTGTTTTCTGGAAAGCATTAAAAAATAATTTCAAGATGAACACCCTTCGACTGTGCTCAGGGTGACTATAAAGATAAGAAATATTGCATTTTAGAAGTTATAAACTACTTCTAATTTATAATCTGAAAGTGATTGTTTTGCTTTCTCCATATCTTCGGTAAACCCAAGAATATAGCCTCCGCCTCCAGAACCACATAATTTTAGATAATAGTCGTTAGTTTCAATCCCCTTTTTCCAAAGTTCATGAAACTGCTGAGGAATCATAGGTTTAAAATGATTTAGCACTATTTTAGAAAGCTGCTTTGTATTTCTGAACAAAGATTTAATATCTCCTTTCAAGAAATCGTCCACACAAGCATCTGTACGCTTTATAAATTGGTTTTTAAGCATATTTCGGAAACCTTCCTTTTTCATGTTTTCCATGAATAAGGTTACCATAGGGGCAGTTTCACCAATAATCCCAGAATCTAAAAGAAATACACCACCCTTACCTTCGCTTTGTTGCGCAGGAATACCAGTGGCTTCAATATTATCTTTAGAATTGATTAAAATTGGAATACTCAGATAACTGTTTAAGGGATCTAATCCTGAAGAACTACCATGGAAAAACGATTCCATAGCTGAAAAGATTGACTTTAATTTCAAAAGTTTCTCTCGGGTTAAATTTTCAAGTACCGTAATTTTATCAAACGCATATTTGTCATAAATAGCTGCAACCAAGGCACCACTACTTCCAACACCATAACCCTGTGGAATTGAAGAATCGAAATACATTCCTGAGTTTACATCTTCCAATAACCTATCTACATCAAAACGTACGATTGCATCATCAATACCTTGTATATGTTCTGCAAATCGCTTTAAACTTTCATTAGACTTTATTGCTGCTTCTGAAGGATGTTCATCTTTCTTCAGGGCACCGTTATAAAAACTATAGGGAATAGACAAACCTTTGGAATCCTTGATGATACCGTATTCACCAAAGAGTAAAATTTTAGAATAAAAAAGAGGTCCTTTCATATGTAGCTATTTTATTCGGGACTACTTGTTTAACAAATATAATATTTTTTTAAACAAAAGAATTAATAATTTTATAATTTCTCAGCACCCAAACCAATAACGTCGCAAATATACTGTCCATTTTGGCAATATGCAACTAATTCATTCTCAATAAATTCTAAGACTGTTACTGCTTCTTGTTCGGGATAAAGCACATGTACATTAGCGCCTGCATCTAAAGTAAAACACACTTTTGAGCCTGTTTTTCTCCTAAATGCCCAAATTTTATTGATAATCTCTAATGTATTCGGTTTCATTAAGATAAAATAAGGCATACTCGTCATCATCATCGCGTGTAATGTTAAGGCTTCACTTTCAACTAAGGCTACAAACTTATCTAAATCACCTTCTTTAAGTATGGCAAGCATATTATTCAAATTTTTATTGGCTTGCTGAAAGCGCTCTCTTGCAAATGGATGCCCATACATTAAATTATGCCCAACTGTACTACTTACTTGTTTTTCACCTTTATCGACTAATAAAATGGTATCCTGATAATTTTTAAAGTTTTGATGTACTTCAAAAGGATATTTTACACCAAACAAATCCGAGCTTCCTTCAATAGCTTCATGACATCCCCAAACTACCAAATCGCCTTCTAGACTTCTACACGCGCTTCCTGAGCCTAATCTGGCTAAAAATGATGCTTTTTTGATGAAATATTCTTGATTAAAAGACTCTTCGGCTGCACTTCGATCATGCTCAGTGAGATCGTTCAGGGTGACATCAGAATTAATTAATAAACTTTCAATACTCATGAGGCACAAAGCCAATGCGCTCATTCCAGAGGCCGAGGATGCAATACCAGAACTGTGAGGAAACGTATTTAATGTTTCAATTTTAAAGTGATAATCTCTTAAAAAAGGCAAGTAAACTTCTACTCTTTTAAAAAATGTTTCAATTTTTGGTTTGAAATCGTCTTTTTGATCTCCATCTAAAAACACATCAAACGAAAAGTTCGCCGTATCTTCTTTTCTTGAAAAACTAACTTTTGTTATAGTTTTACAATTACTTAAAGTAAAGCTAACGGAAGGGTTTTCAGGGATTTGGCCCTCTTTTTTTCCCCAATATTTCACCAATGCAATATTACTTGGAGAAGACCAAGTAAAAGTTCCACTATGAATGGAATTTGAATACGATTTGGGAATAAAATCTTTCTCTGTCATAGTATTTATTCTGCCGACAAAGATAATAACTTTATCATTGTTTTATAGTTTCTAGCTGTTGCAGTCACTTTTAGTTTTCGCTCAAAAAAATTATTGCTAAACTTTGCCTTTCCGTAACCTATTGAACAGTGGAAATACACGCAATAATCTGTGATTAAAAATGCTTCGTTTGGATACGATAATCTAGAGATTTCCTCAACTAAATGATTTTCAGGAGCAGCGTATAACATCATAAAATAACTATTTTCTTTTTGCTGTTGAGGAAATGGACATTCATCAACAATTTGCTGCAAAGCTTCTGGTTTTAGAACTAAAACTAGGACTTCAAACTCAAAATTGGATGTAATGGTGTCTTGGATTTTCAACGCTAACTTAGATGTATCCGTTTCTGAAGATTGAAAAAGTACATTCCCGCTTTGTATATAAGTTTGCACATTTTCCAATCCAACATTAGTTAATAGAGCCCTAAGTTCTGCCATCGGAATTTTTTTTTGACCGCCAACATTTATACCACGAAGTAAAGCTATATATTTAATCATTTTTTTTCTTACGCCTTTTGAGCTCATTCCGTCTCATAGGCATAGTATCAATTAAATTGAAGATCACGGCAGCTTTCTCAACTTTATTCGAATTAAATTTTTCACCGCCATCTAATCCAATTAATGAGATTTTAAAGCCTTTTTCAGGTTTCTTAATTTTCACTTTTTTTGAATCTTGTCGTCCTTCATAAAACTCACAATTATTAGCAACGCATTTGTATATTACAATGTTTCTGTCAATGCATTTCTCTGTTTCAGCTTTAAATATATCCAACTGTGCTTCTGCTAGTTTTGAATTTTCTTCATCCGCAGAAATTATAATAACACGCTCTTTCCATCGATGTGCATCTAAGTTTTGAGACCACATAACATTAGACATAAGACAAACCATAATTAAAAATTTCATATCAAATAGATTTCGTAATCGCTTTCGCTGCAATATATGCACCAGTCCATGCATTTTGAAAGTTAAATCCTCCTGTTACAGCATCAATATTTAAAACCTCACCTGCAAAATATAGATTTTTAACTTTTTTACTTTCAAAAGTTTTAAAATTAACTTCTTTAAGATTGACACCTCCAGCTGTAACAAACTCCTCTTTAAAAGTGCTTTTCCCATCAACATTAAAAACAGCCTTAGTGAGTTGGCCTGCTAAATTTTCTAATTGCTGCTTATTTAAATCTGCCCATCGGGTATCTTCGTCCATTTGTGATGCTAAAACCAATTGGTGCCATAACCGCTTTGGAAGATTAAATTGTGTGGATTTATATACCGACTTTTTAGCTAAATCTTGTTTTAGAACTTTTAACAGCTCTAAACAATCATTAAAAGACTGTTTTATAAAATTAATTTCTATTTGAAATCTGTAATCTCTTTTGGCAAGTTCTAAAGCGCCAAATGCAGATAGTTTTAAAATTGATGGCGCACTCATACCCCAATGTGTTATCAACAACGGACCTTCACTCCATAAATTTGTGTTTAAAACTTGAACCTCCACGTTTTTAGCCACAACCCCAGGAATGTCTTTTATACGTTCGTCTTCAATATTAAAAGTAAATAGAGATGGTACTGGTTGCGTTATGGTATGTCCAAGGTTTTCAAGCAAATTCCAAATTTTAGGATTGCTTCCTGTAGCTACTAAAATTTTTTCAGCAGAAAACAAACCTTGAGTTGTTTCTAATTCAAAATAATAACCACCCGACTGCTCTCGAAAAGACGTCTCTATCTTTTTTACCGAGTGATTATACAATACCTCAACCTTATATTTTTTAGCATCAGCTAAAAAACAATCTATAATGGTTTGGGAAGAATTGCTTACCGGGAACATTCTACCATCATCTTCTATTTTTAAGGGAACACCGCGCTTTTCAAACCACTCGATAGTATCTCCTGTCATAAACTGATGAAATGGCCCTAGGAGCTCCTTTTCACCTCGTGGATAATTCAAAGCTAGTTCCTGAGGGATAAATTCAGCATGCGTCACATTACAGCGACCTCCTCCAGAGACCTTAACTTTGGTAAGCCCTTCCTTTCCGCGTTCTAAAATTGCAACTTTTAGATCTGGACATTGTTCAGCTATATTGATTGCCGCAAAAAAACCTGCAGCTCCGCCTCCCACAATAATTACGTCCTTCTTAATCATATACGGTCTGGATAATCAGAAATAATGCCATCTACACCATAAGATTGTATCCTTGCAAGTGGTTTTAAGTTATTAACCGTAAAAGCAAACACCTTGTAATCCTGCTTTAATTCTTGAACAATTTCCTCAGTAAGCATGGTATAATTTACGTGAATAGAAATTGCATTAATACGTTTAGCTAAGGCAACAGATTTTTCTAAATTATTCTCTGTTAATACTCCAAGGGGAATATGTTTATTAATATTGAAAACCTCCTGCAACAAGTCTTCCTGAAAACTAGATACTATAAAGTTTTGGTATTCCCATCCTTTCTTATCTACATAAAACTTAATAATTCTCGCTGCTTCTTTTGCAGTATCATGCCCTTTAAGCTCAATATTTAGCAAGCATTTATTATCAATTAGGGTTAAAACCTGTGCTAAGGTTGGAATTTCGAAGTTCCCTTTGGTTTTAAGTTTTTTTAATTCTTTATAGGTGAATTTTGAAATCTCTCCAGTGCCATTCGTCATCCTATCTAAAGTAAAATCATGAAAAACCACTAATTCTCCCGATGCACAACGATGCACATCAATTTCAATCCCATCAACACCTAATTTTAAAGCTTTTTGGATAGATGGTAAAGTATTTTCGGCAACGTGCCCTTTTACCCCTCTGTGTCCTATTTTTAGCATATTTTATTATTTATTTATTGGACGTATTAAACCTTCTTGTGCAACTGTAGCTATTAATTTACCTTCTCTTGTAAATATATTACCTCTAGCAAATCCTCTAGCATGGGATGCGCTAGGAGACTCCATAGAGTACAACAACCAGTCGGAAAAATCAAAATCCCTAAAATACCACATCGAGTGGTCCAAACTCGCTGTTATTGTATTTCCCCAATGTGCTTTACTAGCATGAGGGTTTAAGGTGGAAACCAAAATATTATAATCTGATATATAAGTTAAAATCTGCTGTTTGGTGGCCAAATCTATATTGTTAACATTGCCCTTTAATTTAAACCAAACATCATGGTTTGGCGGCAGATCTTTTGGACGCAACGGATTTGCAAATGCTGTTGGTTTAAACTCTATTGGTCTTTTTATTTCTAAAAATGATTTTAGACCTTTAGGCAAGGCATCACCAAACTCCACCCGCAAATCTGTCCAACTTAACAACGACTCAGGTGGTTTAATACCAGACTTCATTTGTATTTGGTGTTCGTAACCTTCCTCTAGTTTATGGAAAGATGCTGCTAAAATAAAAATGGTGATTTTGTTTTGTAATGCAGTAACCCTTCTTACTGAAAAACTACCGCCATCTCTAATAACACTAACATGATAGGTAATTGGTTGCTCTAAATCACCAGCTTCTAAAAAATAGGCGTGCATGGAGTGTAAAATTCTCTGGTTGGTAATGGTTCTGCTAGCCGCATTTAGCGCTTGAGCCAGAACTTGCCCTCCAAAAACAATGGGACTACCCACTGTTTTACTTTCTCCATTAAATTCGTTATCACTTATTTTATCTAATACCAGAAGATTTAGCAAATCATCAACCGTCGTCATACACAAAATTTCAATTTCACTATAAAATTATTAAATTATGAGAGGCTTTGCACCAAGTTTTATAAATAGTTTAAGAATTTTAATTTTTTAATACCTTTTGAAGGTGTTATTTTCAGAAAAAACAAAGTATGCATTATTTTAAAAAACTTTTTTTTCTTACGGTTATACTTACTTCTTGTCATACAGGAAAATTGAATGTTTTAGGTGATTTATCAAGTAGCTTAAAAGAAGCCTCTGCAATTGAAAAGGTGGTGAACTCTGATTTGCTTTGGACCATTGAAGACGCTGGAAATAAAAATAATATTTACGGCATAGACCTTAAGGGCAATATTGTAAAAGACATAGACATTAGCAACTCTAGTAACATCGATTGGGAAGACTTAACTTCAGATAAACAGGGTAATTTATACATTGGCGATTTTGGCAATAACAGTAAAAACCGTGATGATTTTACCATTTATAAAGTTTCTAATTTAAAAGATGATGACGCCAATGCAGAACGCATTAATTTCTTATTACCTAAAAAAATGAAATCCGAGGATTTTGAAGCGTTTTTTCTTTTATTTCTTTCAGCGTTTCATCTTGCACCTCCTCTGGCACTTTTTTAAATGCCTTATCAATAATGGCATCTGTAATGTTATCTTGAAGAAATTTAGCCTGTTTTAACCAAGTTTCTTTATCTGCTTGCTGTATTAAAACACGATCTAATTTAATCCCAGCTGCATTCATCCATTCTACATGTTCCAGCTTCTCGTCGTATACCTGTAACTGTTTGGTAGAACCAGAAATAATACGCATTACATCCAACAAAGCACCATCAAAATTAGAAAACACCTGATCTCTGTCTCTTGGAATCGGTCTGTAATAATGGTCGCCATTCTCCATATCAAACTGCGCCCAACGCCATTGGTCTTGGTGTCTATCCCAATCGCCAATCAGCATATCAAATAAACGCGCCCTTATAAAAGCGTTCTCATCTATTTTATGTTCTTCGTCTTCTCTAATTTTTTCAATAATATCGTGTGTGCTTTCTAAATCATCAGCATAACCAAAATTCTTCTCTTCCGCATAATTTTCTTCAGGACGCTCTTCAATCATATATAATTCCCCTCCATACTCCTCATTAAAATCCCCTAAATGCTTATGCTTAGGAATAAAATACAAATATGGATTAGTATGATAAATGCCTGCAGCATCCGATAAATCTGGCACTACAGTAAAAGCGTAAGGATGCGCTGCCGTGTAGAAGTCTAAGATTAACTCCTCAACCTTTGTTTTTTCAAATTCATCTTGAATATAGGTGTCTTTAAATAATACTGTTTGTAAATACTGGGTAGCACTTTTGCGAAGCGCCCTCATATTTAATTCCCTACCGTCTTTAGTTTTTAAACGTAATGACCGTGTTTGATGCCCGCCGCCTTTTCTAACAACTTCTAAACCTCCAAACAATGTATCTAATGTTGCAACCTTAGCCTTAATTTTTGTACTGTACACATCTCGATAATGGTCTCCCCAAACCGATTCAAAAAAACCAGATACTTCTGTTTCTTCCTTAGAATAAATAGACACTTCAACTTCCTGCGGGAAGCTATCTGGGAGCTCGGATATATCATATTGTTTTTTTGCTGGAAAAATTTCTTTTGTGAACACAATTTCTGGCCGACCTTGTTTGGCACTATAATATCGCACCCAACTACTACCGTTCTTGAACACGGTTAATTCTGCAAAACCTTCGCCTCCATAGGAAAACAGACCATTATTACTAATTTCGACATACGACTCTTTAGCTCCTGAACCTGAAACAATTTGCTTAATGGTCTCCTGTTCTATATACTGTAGCGTATGTTCATGACCTGAAACAAACACCAAATTTTCTGAGTCTATGGCCATGGTTTCCAAACGATTCATTAATTCATTATAGCGTTCATTATAGCGGTCTTGAATAGAAACACCTCCTTGTGTGCGTAATTGTGTTATTAAAGACCCAATTATGGGTAATGGGATTTTTTGCTGAAATGGAAATAAGTGTTTTATAGCTGCGTATTTCCCACCTTGAGTACCATTAGTGTACATAGGGTGATGCATGGCAAATACAATAGTTTTATTTTGCGCTTTTTTTAGCTCGCCTTCAACTTCAATAAAAAATCGTTCTCGTGTTTTTATTTCGCATTCCTCATTTATGGTTGGATGATTGTTCCAATTTTCTAAATACCACTCTGTATCTATAATTATCAATTGAATGGTTTCACCTATATCAATACTTTCTAAAGGACAACCATTTTCCGGCTGAAAGGTGTTTTTTCCTAAAGCATCTTCAATATACTTTTCTTGTCGTTTCAAGCCCTTAACACCATTGGCATACCAATCGTGATTTCCTGGAATAAATACAACCTCACCTTTAAAATCAGACAAGGATTTTACTTGGGCGTCCAAAGCATTTTCAGCCTCCCTTCTGCCTTTTTCATCTTTTTTGGGCAAGCCTGAAGGATAAATATTATCTCCTAAAAAAATAGCGTAATCACCTTTTGTGCTTTTAGTCTTTGTATAAGTATTAAAGGCGCTTAACGCATTAGACATACCGCCCATAGGTGACTTTCCAGCATCTCCAACTAGATAAAACGTTTTATCTATTTCTTTATTTGGAAACTGGGTTTGTTGGTGGTTCTCATCAGCATATTGTGGTGCATAAGTAGCACATGCACTAAGTAGTAAAATTGATATAGTAACTGAAAATAGTTTACTTAACTTCATATATTTTTGTTTCGACCTGTAAAATTAGGAAAAACAAACTCCTAAATATATTGCATTTACACTAATTATTAGTGCGAATGTAGTGTTAGTTAATTCCAAGATAGTCTACTACGCTCTTTCCAGTACAATTCTGAAGCTATGCTCAGTTCTTTCAGTTCATTTAATTCTTCTTTCAACAATTTAAAACGCATTGCTTTTAAATTATCTCGTAATTGTGCGATAGTTGAAGCCCCACTCAACGCATACGTTGGCTGTAAACTACCCATTACAAAACGTAAAGCGATAGCATCAATACCTACATCGTATTTTTTTGATAGTCGATTTAAAATTTGATACGCATTTTTATAATTCTTGAACTTTTCATTTGGGAAAACCCTTCCGTTAGCTAATGCCTCCTTTATAATAACTTCTTTACCATTTGATAGAGCTGATTTTAAAATAGCAAAAGTATCTTGCTCAAATACATTATAAGTTACTTGAAAACTATCAAATATATCTTCATTTTCAATTTGAATTTTCAAAGCAGAAGCGATGACTTCCTTCTGATTTGCGCCACTGGTTGTAATACCAATTTTTAAACCTGTTTTGTTTTTTATTTGATGTAATTGAAGCAAAACAGCTTCATTTTTAAGAATACCGCTATCAAAAGTTGCAGAATGTACTTGGTAGTATTTTAAATTTGGCAATAACGCTTTTGATACTTGCCATTGCTCTAGCAGTTTTTCTAAAGAATGTTCTTTTACCTCGTGTTTTCCGGTAAAACCAAGCTCCCAATTTGCCACATAGGTGTAGCCCCATTTTGTTCCTAGAATTGCATCTTTATGGTTTCTCTTAACATTCCATTCTTGTAAAAATGCTTCCCCTTTTCCATAAGAAGGCGCAGTATCAAAATAACGTATGCCTAATGTATAGGCTTCATCTAAAACCGAAAGTGAATTTGCTTTAAAAGCTTTTTCAGATTTATCAATAGTATCATTATCTCTAATATTAATGTATTCTGGCCGCCCTAAAGCCGCAAGCCCCAAACCAATTTTTGTTTTGCTATTACTCATTAATCTATCATTTCAGTTTCTATTACAGTTTCAGACAACAAAGTACGATGCACAGGACACTTAGAGGCTATTTCTTTTAATTTTGCTTTTTGGGTTTCATCCAAATCTCCAATAAATTTTAGACGTTTTTGTAAATGGTCAATCCGTTTTGGCTTGTCTACGTCTAACATTAAATCATCACTATCCTTTTTAGAATACGTAATATACGCATACACCTCTTGCAAATCCCATTTCTTGCGTTCAGCATACATTTTTAACGTCATTACAGTACATGCTGCCAATCCTGCACTTAAAAAATCGTATGATGAAGGTCCAAAATTATCACCTCCAATAGATTCTGGTTCATCAGCAATAAAACTGTGTTTTTTGGTTTGAATTGATGTTGTAAAATTATCATCTAATAAATTTAAATGTGCTACCAACTGTTCTCCATTGGCATCTAATACGGTGTTATCCTGAGGCTCAAAATAGCGATCTGCCCAAGTACCGATAACATTCCCAACATATTTACTATCTTTTGAATTAGATAGTAAATGATCTGCATTGTCTAAACTCACAAAACTTTTTGGATGATGTGCATTATGATACAATTCGTGGGCATTATTAATACCAACAATCCGGTCAAAAGGTGCATGCATAATCAGCAATGGTTTTCTTAAGTTTTGGGTAATTTCAGGTAAATCTATGTTGCTAAAATCTTCGACAAATTGATTATTAATTTTGAATGGTCTTCCACCAATATTTATTTCAACCTCTCCTTTTTGTTTTACCTCTTCAATACCATGAGAAAACAAATGCGTCACATGACTTACAGTTGAAGGCGCCCCAACTGTAGCCACTGCTTTTATATTCTCCAATTTTGAAGCCGCAACAATTACAGCGGCTCCACCAAGTGAATGACCAACTAATAGTCCTGGGGCTTTATAGTTTTTGGTAATAAAATCATTAACCGCTATTAAATCATCTACATTGGCCGAGAAATAACTTTCAGCAAATTCCCCTTCACTTCTTCCTAGTCCTGTAAAATCAAAACGAACTACGCCAAAACCATGAGACGTTAGTGCTCTACTAATATTTTTTACCGCAGACAAATTACTATTGCAGGTAAAGCAATGTGCAAAAATGGCAAAGTAATATGGTTTCTGGTCTGCTGGTAATTCCAAATAGGCCTGTAAATTATGACCCTTGGTGTTTCTTATAGTAAGCCTCTCGCGATTCATTAGTTAAATGTTTTAATTTATTTTTATCTGTAAATATTGAAAACTTATCCAGTAGTATTTGTAGCTTTGGATTGATAAAACTTTCACAAAACGGTTTCTCGGGGTTATTGAAATAGTAGTTTTGAATTTGCTTTCGTGACGCCCTAAACCCATTAAAAGGTAATACCTGAGTTACTAATTGATTTTGAAATTGAAACTGCAATAGTCTCAATTGAGCTATGGCTATATATTTTTGGGCTTCTGAAAACGTATAAACCGCAGAGCGGTATTTCCTTCTCATAGAATGGTTTGATGTACTTCTATGTGTGTGCAAATGAATTTCAATAAGCACTCCAATTGAAATCTTGGTGGTATCAAAATGAACAATTACAGCTTCTGAAAATGCTATATTTTCATCAGTTGAAGCTACAAAACCTTGTTCAACCTCTAAAACCCCAACTAGAGCTTGAAACACTGCCTCTGTACACCAATGGCACCCACCACCAAATGCTATTTTATCTTTCATTTTAAAACTTCAAAATTATTTAGAAAATGTATCACCTTTTCATCTGGCATCTCACAAGGTTTTAGTTTATCCGAAGTTGCGGTTATATAATAATTGAGACTGATAAAGTTAGTACCTCCTAACTCCTCTGCATAAACCTTAAAGCTTTTACCTTGATTAAAATCAGTTCGGGTTACTCCATATTTTTTGTTATTGTAACTTACTTCAGAATACCCTACTGAAAGTCGCTTTATCTTATCTAACAACCCCATCTACGAACTACACGATAACATAGAACACCCCACCTTATGTCGCGCCCAATCGGGTCGTTTTGTAAACCATTTTTCATATTTCGGTTGCTCTTCATATGGTTTTTTAAGCATTTGAAATAGCTCATCAATTAGCTTATAATCCCCTTTATCAGCATCGTCAATTGCCAATTGCGCCATATAATTCCTCAGTACATATTTAGGGTTTACTTGATTCATTTTTGCTTTTCTTTCAGCATATGAAAGCTTCTCTAATTTTAATCTTTCAGAATACGCAGCAAACCAGTCTTTCCATCGTTTTTCAATGTTACCAACTAGTGCTTCCGGTTTGTAAAATGCAAGATGAATTATATCCAAAGCCTTTGCAGTATTTTCTCTTTTGAAATTAGCTAAATTTCTAAAGAAAATTGTCATATCCGTTTCTGTTAGATGCAGATTATCCTCTAATTCTTGAATCAGTTTTTGATCATTCTTGTCTTCATGTTCTAACCCTAATTTAGAGCGCATCATACTTAAAGACTTCTTGTCAAAATCCGTTTTATATTGATTTAAAATATTTTCTAAAGGTTCCGCGTCTTCAATTAATGGGTAAATAGCGTTTGCCAATTGTAACAGATTCCATAAACCTATATTCGGTTGGTTACCATAGCGGTAGCGTTTGTGTTGCCTATCGGTGGTATTTGGAGTCCAACCGTAGTCATAGCCTTCCAACCATCCGTAAGGCCCATAATCGATGGTTAAACCTAGAATTGACATGTTATCGGTATTCATTACACCATGCACAAACCCAACACGTTGCCATTGAATAATCATATCTAAAGTGCGATTCGCAACTTCCTTGAAAAACGCCAAATAGGTTTCCTTTGATGGCTTTCCCAAATTGGTGAAATGATGTTTTATGGTGTAATCAACTAGTTTTTTCAAATTCTTTTCGTCCTGTCTTGCAGGAAAAATTTGATAGTTCCCAAAACGTAAAAACGATTCGGCTGTTCTGCACACTATTGCGCCTTTTTCGTATGCTGGATTACCATCGTACATCACATCGCGCAACACTCTATCTCCTGATAATGCCAAAGACAAAGCCCTCGTTGTTGGCACACCTAAATGAAACATTGTCTCACTACACAGATACTCCCGAATAGAAGACCTTAACACAGCTAACCCATCCGCTGTTCTGGAATATGGTGTTTCTCCTGCACCTTTTAGCTGTAGTGCCCAATTTTTACCATTATGCTCAACTTCGCATAAGTTAATGGCGCGTCCATCTCCTAATTGACCAGCCCAATTCCCAAATTGATGTCCGCCATAACACATCGCATATGGTTTTGTATTCGGTAGAACTTCATTTCCTGTAAATACATTTAAAAACTGCTCATTTTTAGCATCAGCTTCTGAAAGCCCTAAATTTTCCAACATTTCAGGAGAAACGTGCAGTAATTCAGGTTTTAACGTTCGCTTTGGTGTAACATAAGAAAAACATGATTCAGCAACTTGTCTTCTAGAATTCTCAAGATTTGAGTCTGCAGGTAATTCCCTATTGAATTTATCTTTTATATTGAGTTTCATAGTAATTTTTCGATCCACTTTTTTAAATCGGTATCCGAAGGATTTCTCAATTTCTTTGCACCAATAGTAATTGTTGGAAAATTGAGTTTTCGGTTTTCATATAAGTTTCTTAATGCTTCGGCATTAGCTTCATTTAATTCCACATCCAAAAACTCGTAGCCCAAATTCAAACCATTCAAATACTGTTTATAATATTGAGTTTTATGGCACCTTTCGGCGCCATAAAGTTTAATGTTTGAAGACGGCTTCGTCATTTACTTCAACTTATCGGCATGAAGCTTTCTGAGTTTTGCCAATTTTGGTGTAATTACAAAACTACAATACCCTTGTTCTTGATTGTTTTTATAGTAATCTTGATGATACTCCTCGGCTTCATAAAAAACACCCAAAGGTGATATTTCAGTAACTATAGGGCTTTCATAATAGGGAGCCACTTCTTTAACCACAATTTCTGCAATTTCTTTTTGAGCATCATCATGGTAATAAATCACCGAACGGTACTGCGTACCTCTATCTGCCCCTTGCCTATTTAGGGTGGTAGGGTCGTGTGTAGTCATGAAAATAACCAAAATATCCTCATATGACATCACATTAGCATCAAACGTAATTTGTACCACCTCGGCATGCCCTGTTAAACCAGAACAAACTTCACGATAGGTTGGTTTTCCTGGAGCATTTCCTCCTGTATAACCAGATACTACTTTTTCAACGCCTTTTACTTCTTGAAACACTGCTTCAGTACACCAAAAACAGCCGCCACCAACTGTAGCCATTTGTAGATTTTTATTACTCATTAGTAAACTCCTTTTCGTCTGATAGATTATAATTTATTAGTACGGACAGACGTAACATCGCTGTATTTTTTTTAAAATTGATCGTCATTTTATCTTTGATGTTTCTAGCTGCATCGATTCAGAATTGACACAATAACGCAGTCCACTAGGCTCAGGACCATCAGGAAATACGTGACCTAAATGCGCGTCACAAGTATTGCACATTACCTCAACACGCACCATTCCAAAAGCAGTGTCTCTTTCGTATTTTATGGTATTTTCCTTGATTGGTTGTGTAAAACTAGGCCATCCTGTGCCAGATTCAAACTTAATCGTAGAATCAAATAACGGTGCGTTACAACACACACAATTGTACTTACCCGCTTCGTGAATACTACACAGCGCACCACTATGTGGTCGCTCTGTCCCTTTAAGTCTTGTAATTCTAAATTGCTCTGGGGTTAATTGAGCTTGCCATTCGGCTTCTGTTTTTTCAACTCGTTGGTCTGGAGTTGGATTTCCTTTTACGGAAAAGTTGATAACTTCTTTCCAAGTTAGCATAATATAGTTTCCTTTCTGTTTTGAGTTAATATTATATGCTTTTCAACATAAAGGTAGTCGTAATTTTTGTAATTTCATTACGTCTTAACAAAAAGTGTTAATTCTGTTTTTTTTGTATTTTGTGAAACGAAAAACCTATCTTTTTTATGTCGAAGTTGATTGAGAATGCCGAAAAGTTCGTGTTTGATTTGTTTAAGAACGAACTTGACCAAACATTTATTTACCATAATCAAACTCATACCGATCGTGTTTTAAGAAGCGCAAGAGAAATTATTGAAAATACCGAAATTTCGAAAAAAGATGCTGAAATTTTGGAATTAGCTGCTTTGTTGCATGATACAGGCTACACCAAAACGCGTGACGGACACGATTTATAATTGTCATGGCAAACCTATCTGCTGTGGCCCAAGAACCAAAAGAAGGACATACAGGTGGTGCTCAAGCTAACAATCCATTAGCCAACATGACCGCTCTTAATTTTCACAATTATTATATCCCCAAGCTTGCAGATGCCCCTGAAGACGCTTACCTCAACACATCTTGGATACGCTTTGCTAAACCTTTTTCTTCAGGAAGATTATTGCTTAGGGTTTCTGTTCCATTTAATACAGTTGCTTCCCCTGATGGCACTGGTATTGTAAATGCTCAAAACGGCCTAGGGGATGTTAATGCCCTATTAACTTATAACTTCGTTTCAAAGCCCACGGCGACAGTAGGTATAGGACCAATAATTTCAGCACCTTCAGCATCTAACGACTTGCTTGGTTCTGGCAAATGGCAAGCGGGAATTGCATTTGTTGCCTTTGTTGTAAAATCGCCACAGTTTCAACTAGGCGGGCTAGTAACATGGCAAACTTCTATAGCTGGAGATGACGGTCGTGACAAAACAAACAACTCTGTTATACAACCATTTTATTTTTGGCAATTAGGCAATGGGACCTACCTTCGTGGAGCTCCTGCTTGGTTCTTCAATTTTGAAACCGAATCCTATTCCGTACCAATGGCCTTAGGAATTGGTAAAGTTGTAAAAGTTAGTAATACCATTTTTAATTGTTTTATAGAGCCTCAATATTCTATGCTACATAGAGGCACTCAACCTCAATTTCAGCTTTTTGCTGGTATTAATCTACAGTTTTTGAAACCATAGTAGAAATTAAAAATAAAACCAAAATTATGGTATCATTATTAGTGACCTATAATTCGTGATGCCATCGAAAATTTGTGTATCTGAGTATTTACTAGAAATTAAATACCAATTCGTTACCATCAACCTTAACAGCCTTCGTTTCTTGCCATAAATTTTTATCTGGCTCTCCTATTTTTACAGTGTAAGTCACAGCATCATCAAATATTTTTGGCTTAAAGATGTTATTGAGCATGCGGGGCGTATAAACCAGAACTCCAGTTTTTTCATTTTTAATTTGAATGACAGGATTTGCTATTCCATTTACTTTAATTTCAGGCAAGTAAGCCTTTGCTTTTCTACTATAGTTTGCTTCTTGCGAAATTAACTGTGGCCAACCTGGATATTGTGCGCCTTCTGCTAGGGGGTCAGCAAACCTTTGATAACAGTCCGTTTTAATCGTTCTGTCTTTTTTGTTGAAGGTCACAATACCATAACCCACAGCCCTATTATGTAACACTTTAGGTTCTTTATGCATATTATGAGGATTGGCTACAGCCTCAACCGTCATTTTATTTCCAAAACCATCAATATGGTTCCCTGTATATGCGGGATTATCATACGTATGATTGGAACTATCTACTGGTGACCAAAATCTACGAGGCCAAATATTATTTAATGCGGGTCCCGCAAAAGCGTATCCACTATCTCCGAATTCATCTTTACCATACTGAATAAACGACCCTAAGTATTGATCACCAGCTTAACCCTAATTAGAGCTGCCATTTCTTCTGCTACAGCTTTTGATGCTGTCTCTGAATCCTCATAAACTACGGTACCAGCGTTTTCAAAACGCTTTTCAAAACTAGTTGCCTTATCAATATTACTCTTTAGGATGTTCTTTTGATTATATGTTGAATTTTATATGTTCTATTTTTAAATTACTTTGACCAACTTTTTATTTTATGACCCCATAAGGCGAACAACAATATAATGGCGTAACATGGAATTAAAATCCAGTAGCTTGATGTTGCCGATGATGCAACTGCCTCCGCTTCTCCCATACCAGTTGTTATTAGATCATGTTTGCCAGAATCTACCAATCTCCCGTATAACGGTGGTATAATTGCGCCTCCAGCAATAGCCATAATTAATAATGCTGATGCGGTTTTGGTAAACTTACCAAGGCCTTCCAATGTTAATGGCCAAACGGCAGGCCACACCAAAGCATTTGCAACACCTAATGCCGCTACAAACAATACCGAAGTAAATCCATTAGTAAGTAGAATACAGATACTAAAAAGAATTCCTAAAGCTGCGCTTATTTTTAATGCCATATCTTGCTTTAGGTACTTTGGTATTAAAAATACCCCTAAAGCATACGTAGCCACCATAGCCATTAAGGTAAATGTGGTAAAGAATTTTGCTTCCTCGCCTGAAAAGCCTAAAGATATCCCGTAGGCAATAATGGTGTCTCCAGCAATCACCTCTGCACCCACATAAACAAATAGCGTTAGCACACCAAACCATAAGTGTGGAAATTGAAAAATGCTCGTCTTTGAGGTTTCTCCTGTTTTGAGCTCATTAGCAGGCGCAGCCTCAACATGTGGTAAAGGCGCTTTTCTAATTAAAATACCTAACACAAACAGCACTATTGCCATAATTACATAGGGTGTAAATACACTATCTGCCATGGTATCTAAAAGCTGTCCTTTTTCAGTTTCGGATACAGTGCTTAATTTTTCTTTCACATCATCAATACCAGAGAGCAAAATAGCCCCAAAAATTAAAGACCCTAAAGCGCCTGCAGTTTTATTTGCTATACCCATAATGGCAATACGTTTAGCACCACTTTCAATGGGTCCTAGAATGGTAATGTATGGATTGGCAGCTGTCTGTAAAATAGTCATTCCAATCCCTTGAATAAAAATTGCTACAAGAAAAACGCTATAGGTACGCGCTTCCGCCGCTGGTATAAAAACCAAAGCCCCAATGGCCATTATAATAAGGCCTAGGGACATCCCTTTGCGGTAACCAATTTTACCAAGGATGTAAGACGCTGGTAACGCCATTACCACAAAAGAAATGTATGAAGCAGAGGCTACTAAATACGATTGCGCTTCGGTGAGCTCATTTATGGTTTTCATAAACGGTATTAAAGCACCATTTATCCAGGTTACAAATCCGAAGATGAAAAATAATCCTGCTATTATTGCTATTGCAACCCTGTTACTGTTTTTAGATAGTTCTGTCATTATTTCATTTGTTAGAATGTTAAAGCTTGATTCAATTTACTTTATAATATTTATTTTCAACCTGCATAATAAAGCTATCTAAAAGTTTGAATTGATTTTTAGCACGATCTAAATTATGCTCAGGATATTTTGTTTTGTAGTATACGTCATTATTCAAGAAATCTGTAAGAAAACGAAGTGCCATAATAAATATCATAGATTTTGCTGCCAATGGCAACGTTTCAATTTCTTTGTCTGATAGTGCTGATTCTACTTCTTCTAAGGATCCCTGTTTGTAAGCGTTATAAAACTCTACATTGAAGTTGACCAGATCTAAATTGGTTTCATCTTCGGCTGCGGTATTGCATATCGTTCTAATAGCATCACCAAAATCATAGTGTACAATACCCGGCATTACGGTATCGGTATCTATGACGCAAAGCCCCTTGTTGTTTGTGTCAAATAAGGTGTTTGAAATTTTGGTATCGTTATGGGTAACTCTAGTTTTTATTTCTCCAGAGTATTTCAATTTCTGAAGAACAAGCATTTCATCCTCTAAATCTAAAGCCTTATCAATATATTCTGAAGCTTTAAAAAGGCGTTCTTTAGGTGCCGATTGTATTGCCGATTTAAATTGGGCGTACCTGAATGACATGTTATGAAATTGAGGGATAACTTCTGTTAGGGTGGACGCATCAAAATCGCTGGTAAGATTCAAAAAATCACCTGATAGTTTTCCGCCTTCATAAGCCACTTTCTTATCGGTAACGATTTCATAAGTCACGCTATCTTTAATGTAAACCATAACATTCCAGAAGTTGCCAACTTCATCTTTATAATAATAGTCTCCACTTTTTGTTGGAATAAACGTAAGGACACGACGTTTTAGTTCTTTTTCGGGTAAATGTGATAATTTATCCTGAAGATGTTTGCTTACACTCACCTTATTTGAAATTAATCCAGGGACATCTTTAAATACATCGTGATTGATGCGCTGCAAAATAAAGAACGGTTCTTCTTCGGTTTCAATCAGAAAAGTATCGTTTATATGTCCAGAGGCCAATTCCTTAAATGAAACAAGCTTCGATTTATGGTCAAATTGGTTGAATTTAAATTTTATTTGCTCTGTTGTTATCATTTACCAAAGGTGTTTAGGATATACGTTATTTGCTTTGAGTTCTTTTATCGCCTTCTTTACGACTTCTTTATCTTCACTATATGTAACACCAAACCACTTAGCATCTGATTTTAAAACCTTTACGCTGGCTTCACCAAATTTAAGGATTTCATTAACGATAGTTAGCAGATAAAACTCTGCCTTTAAATTTTCTTTGTTCTTTTCTAAAAAATCTAGAAACAACTGCCCTCCAAATTCAAAGCATTTAGGTGTAAATCCCCGAAAATTCATAGACACTACCGTATTTTCATCAATAGGAATAAATGCTCCACTATCATTCTTACGCATCAATACGCCGTCTACTTTTTCTATATGCGTCCTTTCAGTAACATCAACTAAAAAGCCATTGTCATCTAACTGGCATTCCCCTCTGGATACATAACCATAATCTGATACTGTATTCTTTAGTAAATATGCCATAGTTTTAAAATTATATGAATCTTTATCGGTTGCCATTAGCGCGGTAGCCATAGACTGAAATGCTTCCCTTCCATAAAAATCATCTCCATTAATTATAGCAAAGTTTTCATTTACGGCATCTTTAGCCATTAACAAGGCATGACCCGTACCCCATGGTTTTGAACGTTCTGGATTCACGTATTGCTCCGGCACATTATCAAGTTCTTGATATACATAAACCACCTCTGCTTTACCCTCTAACTTCTTATTGTAAATTGCCTTGAATTCTTTCTCAAAGCTTTTACGGATTATAAATACAAACTTTCCAAATCCTGCCCTTAATGCATCAAATAATGAAAAATCTATGATGGTATCTCCTTCTTGCGTAAAAGAATCCATTTGCTTTAAACCTCCATATCTACTCCCCATTCCTGCTGCCAGTATTACGAGTGTTGGTTTTTGTATGCTCATTACTATTTGTGTTCTTATTTAAATTTAATTAACACTACTCTTACAAATTAATTATATCTAAACAAATTAACCCCTATGATTATTTGTCAAAAAAGGTAGGTTTTTTAGTAAACCTTTTTTTTAAACGCCAAATAACCTATTACATAACAATACCTTAGGTTATCTATTAATATTTATCTACAAAAAATTAATGTAATGTATGAAAAACTTTGATGCTTCCAGTTTAGGTTGATTGTAATTAAACCAAATACATATTTATGCTATAAGCAGCAGATAAAAACGTAATGATTTAAAATTTTCTATCTGGACTAAATGGTTGTAATGGTAATGATGACTCTTGATCTAGGATCGTTTGGGACACTAATTTCCCTGTTGCAGGCCCTAGACTCCAACCCATCATAGCATGCCCTGTCGCTATGGTTAAATTATCGCACTTTCGAGATTTACCAATAAATGGCAGACCATCGGGAGAGCAAGGGCGCAACCCACATTGGGCCGCTTGTTTATCTTTAGTGGCTATATTTAACCCGTTATAGTAGCCTTGTGCTGCTTTAGCTATAGCTTCAACACGCTTAGGGTTAATGGCGTGGTTAACGCCTCCTAATTCCATAGTGCCTGCAAAACGTGTAAAACCATCCATGGGAGTTACCGCGACCTTGGCCTCACATAAAATAGCTGGATAATTTATACCCGTTTCTTTGGTGACATCAATGCGATAACCTTTACCTGCCTGAACAGGAATGTTAAGCCCTAGCTTTTTAGTGATTGAAGGGCTCCAGCTCCCAGCTGCCAAAACGACTTCATCTGGATTAAACACTTGTTTATTGGTAACAACCTTGACTATTTTTCCTTTGGAAACTTCAATATCTGCTACCTTTTCATTTTTATAAAAGGTAACACCTGTAGATTTTAAATGGGCGATCATTTCGTGCATGAAGTTATTGGGTGTCATGTGTGAATCGCTGTCATAATACACAGCCCCTTTTATATTCATGTCTATTTGGGTTTCCAGTTTATCAACCTCTACCTTGGTTAAATGTTTTACGCCTAATCCTTCCTGAATACCGCGCTGACCAATTTCCCATTCTTCTTCACCAACTTTATCTGTTTTATAACACATCAATAAACCTTTACGTTCGTAATGGAAATTAAACTGTTGGGAAGCTTTTAAATCTTCGTATAAATCCCTACTAAATAGATTAATATCTTTTATTACAGCTATTGATTTTTCTACCCTTGATTTTGTTGCAGATTTTTTAAAAGCATATGCCCATTGCAGAAAATCTTTATCTAACCGTGGCTTAACGTATAGTGGACTTGAAGTATTAAACATCCATTTTAAACCTTTGGTAATCATACCCGGTGCTGCCAACGCAATAAAATGGCTCGGGGTTATATACCCTGCATTAACATAGGAGGCACCGCTATCCATATTAGATTGATCTACAACCGTTACATTACATCCCTCTTGCTTAAGGTAATATGCTGAACATAACCCAATAATACCTCCTCCAACTATAACAACATCTTTACTCATGCATCAATTTAATTTAAAATCCCAAATAGGTTTTGCTCCTCTAAGGTGTTCCACAAAATAGTTCCATCGTTTTTTTGTAAAATAATCACGATGGGGACCACGAAAACCGTGACGCTGACTAGGAAGTATCAATAAATCGAATTCTTTATCCGCTTTTATCAAGGCTTCAGCCAGTTTAAATGTTGCTGAAGGATTCACATTATCGTCCATACCACCGTGTACCAATAATAATTTACCCTGTAGGTTTTTTGCGTTTGTAATATTAGAAATCTCATGATACGTATCATCTACTGGCCAACCTTGGTACATTTCTGGCCACCATGCTTTTTCCATTCTAAAATCATGATCTGCGGCACTAGCCACACCTACTTTATAGGTCTCAGGAAATGCCAACATGGCTCTTCCAGTGTCATAACCGCCAGCAGAGTGCCCAAAAATTCCGACCCTATCAGCATCTATCCAACTATGAATATCTCCCAAATATTGAATGGCTTTTACGTGATCTTCTAAATTGTTACCCATATTTTTATAGGAATGATTGTGAAAATCCTTGGAGCGCCCGTAAGTGCCCAAACCATCTACTTGCATCACTATAAAGCCCAATTCAGCAAGCGCTTGGTTTGCAAAAGCTACATCAAAAGACTTTGGGAAACGTTGTGTATGAGGCCCCGTGTAAGTGGCATCAATAATAGGATACGATTGAGTTACATCAAAATTAGAAGGCTTCCAAATAGCTCCATAAATGGTTGTTTTTCCATCTTTAGCGATTAACTGAAATTCTTGTGGCGGACTCCAACCTCTTGTAATGGCTTTATCGACATTAGCTTCGGTTAATAATGCTATTATTTTTCCAGTAGACGCTTTGCGCAACCATGTTTTTGTAGGTGTTGTTACTTTTGAATAATTATCAACAACGTATTTTCCGTCTTTAGAAAAAACTATACGATGATGCCCTTTTTCTGGCGTAATACAGGTTATCTTCCCTTTTACATCTACTTTATATAATTGCTGATGATATGAGTTTGTCCCTTCCATCTTCCCTGAAGCTAAGAAATAAATGATTTTACGTTTCTCATCAACATGCTCTATACTGTTAATGAAAAAATCTCCTTGCGTTAGCGGTTTTATGTCATTCGATTTCAAATCTAGGACATACAGTTGCCGCCATCCACTGCGCTCTGATAGAAACAATATTTTATTCCAAGGTTCTATTAAGCGGTATTCGAAATTATCAACATTAGTAGTACTGGTTTCAACAATCAAGTCTTTATCCGTACCCGTATTCAAATCTACTTCCTTGACATACTCTTTTTGAAATCCCCGTGCTTTCCAATTAGCAATTAACTTCCCTGAATCCACTAGCCATCGCACACCCACCGAATTGATATGGGTTACCGTTGGTAAGTTGGTTTTTACTTCTTTTTTGGTATTAATATTATAAAATACGGGTTTCACTTTTACTAAAGTAGTGTCTCCTGGTGAACCGCGGTAGTATGATAATAACTTTGGTTTGTATAATGAATCTATTGTATAATTTAACAAATACATTTTTTCGGCCCCTCGGTAATCTACTAGGTTTGTTTTTAACCACTTGGAATCTTTAGACCAACTTACACTAAAATGCTTAGGGCGTTCGCCGTTTTCGCCCTCAATTAAATCAAACCATCCATAATAAGTGGCATATTCATAATCTTTCTTCCCATCATAGCTCAGTTGAAAAATCTCATCCATTTCAACCGATTTTACAAATACATTATAATCCTTTGCAAAGGCAATCCATTTTCCATCAGGAGATATGGTTTCAAAATTATTTGCTTCTTTTATGGGCTCTTTTTCTTGTAGTTGAAGTGTATAAGAATTAATATCTAATTTAAATGTTTTTCCTGAAACCTCAATAAGCAGACTATTTCCATTTTGCTTTTCAATTTTCGTAATATTTAATTTGTTGGCTAAAATGGTCTTCCCTAATACTTCACTTAACGCTTTGGACAGTTCCTCTTGATTAAAAAGATCCTTGACTTTATCGTCTTTAAACGCTACTGTTTTATAAAACTTCTCTTCCTCATTCGTATCAATAAACCAAAAACCAGAACCATCTTTATACCAGTTAACCTTGGTAAATAGATTATAGGCCATACCTCCATAATTCTTAAAGGCTACAGCCCTATTGTAATCTTCAATTGTGATATCATCTTGGGCATTTAAAGCTGAAAGACTCAGCATTAATATCAAAAAGTATTTAAAAGTATGATGCAATCTTATTTGTGTTAGCATAAATTCTATTCCATTTTAAATGAGGAATTAGCTTTAAATAACCTGAAAACCAAAGGCATAAGGATCGTCTTCACTATCAATTGTTATGGTATTCTGACCATAAATTTTTGCCCAACCTTGAATACTCGGTATAATAGCTGGTTTGCCATCCAAGGTTGTTTCCTCTTCAATTCGACCAATAAATTTACTTCCTATGAAACTCTCATGAATAAAAGGCTCTCCTTTTTTTAATTTGCCCTTGGCATATAACTGTGCCAAACGTGCCGATGTTCCTGTACCACACGGACTTCTATCAATAGCTTTGTCTCCATAAAACACGGCATTTCTGCCTGACGATGTTGGATCTATGGGGTTTCCTGTCCATAACATGTGGCTTACATCACGAATGGTTTCATTTTCTGGATGAATAAACCGATTCGGATATTTTTCATTGATACGTTGCCTTACAACTTGAGAATACTGAATAATTTTTGAAGCTGAAAACGCATGAACACCCTCAAAATTCTTTTGAGGATCAACAATGGCGTAGTAATTCCCCCCATAAGCGACATCAAAGGTTATCTCTCCCAATTCGGGACACGCAACAGTCAATCCTTCAGAAGCGAGGTAACTTTTCACATTGGTCAATTTAACCCAATCGACTTTATCACCTGCTTGCTGGTACTCAATATGTACCAAACCTGCAGGGGCTTCCATTCTTATCTTACCAGGAGTTTTAGGCGTTACCAAACCTTCTTCAATAGCTATGGTAATGGTACCTATTGTGCCATGACCACACATTGGTAAACATCCTGACGTCTCAATAAACAAAATGGCAAAATCGTTCTTTGGGTTATGAGGTGGGTATAAAATACTCCCACTCATCATATCGTGTCCACGAGGCTCAAACATTAAGCCTTTACGAATCCAATCGTATTCTTTTAAAAAATGCTGGCGCTTTTCACTCATAGTTTTCCCTATAAGCTCAGGTCCTCCTTCCTTGATAACCCGTACCGGATTACCACAGGTATGCGCATCAATACAAACAAATGTACTCTTAGCCATTTTTTACCTTATTGATATAATTTAAGACTCTATTTTCTAGAATGGAAAGTGTTACAGTGCCTTGTCCTAAAATAATCTCATGGAATTCTCGAATATCAAACTTATCTCCCAATTCTTTTTCGGCTTTTTTTCGTAATTCACGGATTTTAATTTCACCCATTTTATAAGATATAGCCTGCCCAGGCCATGTGATATACCGATCGGTTTCTGTTGTAACTTCGTGTATTGAAAGCGCCGTATTCGATGCCATGTAATCAATAACCTCTTGTCTGGTCCAACCTTTGGCATGAATACCGGTATCGACTACTAATCGGCAAGCTCGCCACATTTCATAAGTATATTTTCCAAACTTCTCGTAAGGTGTGGTGTAAATCCCCATTTCGTCTGCAAGAGTTTCTGTATAAAGTGCCCAACCTTCGCCATATGCCGATAAATATAAATCTCGTCTAAACTGTGGGATTGTTTTTGGCAATTCATTATTCAAAGACATTTGCAAATGATGCCCAGGTACGGCTTCATGCGCTGTTAAAGCTGGAATAGTATAGAGTGTTCTGCTAGGTAAATTATAAGTATTTACCCAGTAAAAACCTGCTTTATTATCATCTCTCGTTCCAGAATATCTACCGCTTGTATAGTTGGGCGCAATGGCTTCTGGGACAGGTTTTACACCGTAGGGTTTTCTCGGTAAGGTTTTAAAATACTTTGGTAATTCGGCATCAATTCTTTTGGATATATCTCGGGCAAACATTAATAATTCCTTGGCTGTTTTAGGGTAAAATTGCTCATCGGTTCTTAAAAACTCCAAAAAATCTTCGAAAGAACCGTCAAAACCTAAATCATCAATTATTTTTTGCATTTCTGCCTTTATACGTGCAACTTCTTTTAATCCTATTTGATGGATGTCTTCAGCAGTATATTGGGTACTCGTCGTGTAGTAATTAATTCTATTTTGATAGAATTCTTTTCCGTTTTTAATTGTGCCAACTCCTAATCCCTTTCTTGTTTTTGGAAAGTATTCGGTTACAAAAAACGTTTTGATTTTTTTATACTGGTCTATCGCGTTTTTTTGAACACTTATTTTGGCTACATTTAAAACAGAATCTTTGAAAGATTCTGAAAAATCCTCAGAAAGACTCAAAAAAGGTTTGTAAAAATCACTTTTGGAGACATCAGATACGATGTGCTTATTGTACGTTATGTCATAGTTTGGGAATGCCTCTTTTGGTTGAGAAACGCCAGCGTTAATACCTGCTCTTAGAAGATTTAAATTGTAATCTATTTTTAAGGGTAAACTGTCTAGATTATTAAGATATGATACCACATCTTTTTTGGTTTTTAGAGATTTATTACCCATGTTTCCCAAATTCAGATGAAATGCAATCTCATTCGTAATTGGGTTTAAATGCATTTTATAGGTATTTCTATCAATCTTATCTTGCAAAACAAAAGCCAATAACTCTTTGGAAATGGTTTCGCTTTCTGATAAGCCTTCATCCGAAATAGCATTTAATTTTTCGAGTAAGTTTTTTGCAAAATCCGCTTCTAATTGGTGAAACTTAATCGTATTTTCCACCGAGTGATTTCGTTTAAAATCATACGCTCTCTCAGCTTCATATTGTGCTATTATTTTTTCCAGTTCATTACTGGATGAATTATTATTAAAAGCCACGAAAACAATTATGGCCAATAGCAAAACGATAGATTTTACAATTTTCATCAAATTAAATTTTATTGGTAGTTTTTTTACCATTAACGGTTCTTAGAATGCCTAATGGATTCTCGTTTTTCAATTCATCAGGAAGCAAATTGTTAGGCCAATCTTGATAACTAAACGGTCTCACAAAACGATTAATGGCATCTACTCCAACAGCAGTAAAACGACTGTCGGTTGAAGCTGGATAAGGGCCGCCATGTTGCATAGACGGACAAACTTCTACTCCTGTAGGCACACCGTTGAAAATGATTCGTCCTACTCTATTTTCCAAAGCAGTTACTACGTTATTGAAATCTGCAACTTCATTTTCATCTGAAATTACAGTACCTGTAAGTTGTCCTTCTAAGTTCGAAATTATATCTTCCAATTGCGCTTCATCTTCACATTGCACAACTAAAGAATACGGGCCAAAAACTTCATGATGCAGTGTTGTGTTATTTAAAAATGTTTTGCCTTCAACTGTCGTTACCACTTGTCTTGCATAATTAGGTTCAATATCTGCATCAACATGTGCCAAAACCTGAATACCGGTTTGCGATACGGCTTTTGATTTATTGTTTTCATAAGCTCCCGCAATATTAGGGTGAAGCATACATGACGGTTCAATTTTTACAATTTCTTCAGCAAGAGTATTTACAAAATTTGTTAATCCTTTAGATTTTAAACCCAAAATCAACCCTGGGTTGGTACAAAATTGTCCTGTACCCAAAGTTATTGAACCAGCGTAGGTTTTTGCAATACTATCTGCTCTATTTTGTAAAGCTTTTGGCAATAAAATTACTGGGTTTACACTACCCATTTCTGCAAAAACAGGAATGGGTTCTTCTCGTTTTGCTGCCAAATCGTATAACGCTCTTCCTCCATTAATACTTCCTGTAAAACCAACCGCCTTTACTTTTGGATGCTGTACCAAAATTTGACCAACCTCTATACCGTTACTATTTAAGTTTGAAAAAATACCATTGGGCATACCTGTTTTTTGAGCGGCTTTAATAATTGCAGATGCCACCATGGCACCTGTACCAGCATGCATAGGGTGCGACTTTACTATAACCGGACAACCTGCTGCAAAAGCAGAAGCCGTATCGCCACCAGCAGTAGAAAATGCCAAAGGAAAATTAGACGCTCCAAAAACCGCTACTGGACCTAAGGCAACGTTCATTTTTCTTAAATCTACTTTAGGAAGAGGTTGTCGCTCTGGTTGAGCGGTGTCAATAGAAGCCTCTACCCAATGCCCTTCTTCCACATGATTTGCAAACGCACGTAGCTGACCTAAAGTTCGACCTCTTTCACCCATGGCTCTACCATTGGGCAATCCACTTTCGGCACAATAAACTTCTAACAATTCATCACCTAAAGCTTCAATTTCATCTGCAATGGCTCTTAAAAATGATGCTTTTTTCGCTCCAGAAAATTTAGAATAACTCTTAAATGCTTCAGAAGCTAATGCTGCTGCTTCATGAACTTCTTCTTCTGTAGCTTTAGTGATTTCCCAATTGTTTTCAATATTCAACAATGGATTGAAAGTCTTAAACCTTTTATTTCCTTTTGCTGATAAGTTATTACCTATATAATTTTCGCCCAATATCATTTTCTAAATTTATTTATATGCATTTTTAAAATACAACCCTTTACCAAAACTAGCAAATAAAGCAATTTACGCCAGTTCGCATAGATTCTTAAAATTTGGCAATTCTGGTCTTACAACCAAAGCATCTGTAATTACTTTTTCGATTCTTACGCGCTCTTCGCCTTCTAAAACCAATCCTGGTGCTCTTAGATATTCGTTTCCAACACCTGTATGCACCGAAGTCAATATAATATATTGTACTAATTTTGGGTGGATATCTAGTTCTAATAATGGCATAAACCAACGGTAAATTTTGATAGCCCCTTGTTTTTACCAGCTTTTACCAACTCATAAATCGCCACGTATTCTGCTAGAAAAGCATCTACCAAGCCAGCAACCCATCCATCGGCTTTCAATACCAAACTTTCTAGGGCCAAGGTATCAACGCACTTTGATTTGTACAAAAATAGATTATATACATAAATTAACTATTTTTATAATTAGCACATACTAATACTATATTACCATATAAATATGGTTTTTGTAAAAAATTTAATAATATTTACATAAACAATAGTATATGAAGGTACTTCCATTTAAAATTCCGAAACCAGATAATGAAGCATTAGTATATCAGGAAGAACGATTAAAAGTATTGTACGATCAATTACACCAACATAGTGAGATACAAATTAGCTATATAGAAAAAGGAGCAGGAACACTTATAGTTGGAGATACAATTAATACTTTTTCTCCAGATGATATTATTGTATTAGGAGGCTATTTACCACATGTGTTTAGAACAGACACTAAGCTTTTTGATGAAACCGTAGTTTACACGTTGTTTTTTGATAAGGAATCTTTTGGGAAACATTTCTTCGATTTGCCTGATATGGAAATTATTAGTGATTTTTTTAATGAATCTGAATACGGGATGAAAATATTAACCCCAAAGCATAAACTCATTAAACTCTTCTTAAAATTAAAAGACCAGAATAAAGTTCAACGAATTAGTAGTCTTTTAAGAATTATAGATCTTATCACCAAGGCCGACAAAACACCTTTATCATCATTTGTCTACAAAAAGAAATACACTGACGATGAAGGCAAACGTATGAATGATGTATTTAATTACGCCATGGAAAATTATATGGAACCTATTACCTTAGAAGAAATATCTAAAATAGCCAATATGAGCAGAAATGCTTTTTGTCGCTATTTTAAAAAACGCACTAACAAAACATTTTTTCAGTTATTAATAGAAATACGCATAGAAAACGCTTGTAAACTCATCTACAACAATCCAGATCAATCCATTTCGTCCATTTGCGAATTATGCGGATTTCATAACATCGCTAATTTTAATCGAAAATTTAAAGAGATTAAAGGTATAACACCATCTCATTACAGGTTGCAAAGGTTTTAATAGATGAGACACCTAACTTATTATAAAATTTATAATTAAGCAAATGCAACAATTAACCGGTTTTAGATAATAATGTATTACCTAAATTATTACTTATCAATACTATAACTTAAAAGTGTTTGCCGCCTGAAGTTCCTTGTTTCACGAAATAATTATAGAGATATAACGCATTTGTTTACATTCGGTTTAAAATCTATATTTTACTCTTAAGGAATGACAACTACCTTGTTTTTTTAATAAAACCCTTAAAAAAGGGTAATATAATATCGCTTTATGCTAACAATATTTCGTTGAAGGAGGTTTTGGGTTATACTTTTGTCAAAGACATCAATTGAAAAATGTTTATTTAGGTTTATTTTAGATAATAAGAAATTATGATAGAAACAAATAGTGCAGATTGGAGGCATAGCGTTATGCCGGCTGTGTTTACATGGTTGAAAGAGTCAAAATCAGGTGCCCTTGAAATTGACCTAGATGCAACAAAAAAATACGCCGCAGATGTTTTAAAAGTTCAAGGAAAAGGAGGAAGTAGAATGGGCGGACTTGTCGGCTCCGGTACTCTGGGAGAGAATAGCTACCTAAGCACCGAACAGCGCCTTACTTTACTTAAAGCTCTTTCTGATGTTGCCAAAGAATACAACGTACCGTTGATTAGTGGAGCTGCGGCAGAAACTAAGGAAGAACTTGCTAAAATCGTTGAAGGTCTTGCAACGGTTGGAGTGGATACAGTCATGGTCATGCCGCCTAAAACTAAGGCAATTCCATCTGATGATGAAATGTATGATTACTTTGAACTTGCTGAAGTAACTGCAAGAAATGTAGGCCTAACAATTATGCCTTACAACAATCCTGATGCTGCTGGATATCATGCAATATCAACTGATCTTCTTCGAAGAATTTCTGCTCTACCTAATGTAACTGCTCTTAAAATATCGACTATAGATGTTTCTATTATTGAAACTTTAATGTTAGAGAACAAAGATTTAAAAGTTTTGGCAGGGGTTGACACAGTTACTGTATACGCCGGACTTGCGGGAGCAAGTGGTGGTATTACAGGTGTAGGTGTTATCTTCCCAAAAGCAAGCGTTACTATGCAGGAGCATGTTTTAAATGGAGAATGGGCTGAGGCAAACAAAATTTCTCAGGCTTTAAATTCCATATCGTATCTGGATGGCCAGCCGCTACTTATGGAATATCTTAAACTTGCTATGGGTATTCATCATAATGATATAGCTGGAGGGCTTCGTACCTATGGTATAAAATTAACGCAACAACAAATTGATGATGTTCAAGCAAGATATACTCTAGCAAAAGAAAGACTTGAAGCTTTAGACTTATTGTAGTCTAATACCTTTAAATATTCAAATAAAAAAAGCTCCGTTTTTACGCAGTCATGGTCGGAAGATTTTTTTCTTCCGACTTTTTTGTTTTATGATGGGCAGTATTTTGGTTTTAATTACTTGATTGTCAGTTGATTGTCTTGTTTTTGTGAGATAATTTTCGTATCTTATTATCTGATAATCAATATATTATGTCAGTATTTAAAGATCACAAAATTTCTGTAAGTCAATTATTAGGTGTTATACCAGAAGCACTTTTGTCCAAATTATCATTAACTACAAAAGTCGA
>Ga0209654_1000152_pt1 | contig 72550 bp, 64 predicted proteins | sample SaaInl1SG_22_DNA_FD_184646 | JGI IMG/M metagenome (GOLD analysis project Ga0209654, IMG submission 184646) | Marine microbial communities from expanding oxygen minimum zones in the Saanich Inlet - ESP_161SG_22_DNA (SPAdes) (version 2) | ecosystem: Environmental > Aquatic > Marine > Intertidal... | reverse complement strand
AAAGATGGGTCTGGACATTTGGAGATGGAGAGACTAAAACAGTCCTGAGTCCTGAGTCTAAAAGTCCTGTGTCACATGTTTATAAAACTCCCGGCACCTACACCGTTTCACTTTTCTACTCCAACGGATACTGCGATAGCACACTCACCAAAAATCAGTACATCAAAGTAGTAGATGCTCCTGCACCGGGTTTTAGCATAGATAACAATAGAGGTTGTTCACCTTTTAGGGTAAACATTACCGATACTGTCACTAAAAACACCGTACGTAAAGAATATAATTACTACGATGGTAGAGGTTGGGTAGATGTGCCTGTGAACCAAACTAATTTCAGTCAAACATATCCAGATGCAGGTGCGTATTGGATTACACAACGCTTGTACGGATATACGGGATGTGTTACGCAGCTAGATAGTGTGAGGATATACGTAACACCAGGACTTACCGCTCAAGATAGTATGCATGTAACTCACGGTACATATCCGCTGCACCCCTCCGCACTAGGAGCATTGGTCATTCACTCAGATGGTAGGCAAGAATGGAGAGGAGATAGAGAAAACATAAAACTAACCTGGAGTACTCATCCAGCAGCAGTGGAGTACAAGCTCAGTAGAAATGGAACGGCCATTGCACAAATAGATGCAACCACTACTACCTTTTATAGAGATAGCCTAGAGAGACCCAACTATTATACCTATGAAATAATAGGAATAGATAGCTGCGGTACAGCAAGCAGCAGTGGTAGAACCGTAAGTCCTATTTATCTTACCGGGCAGGCTTCCGAAAATAATGAACTAGCGGTGATTCAGTTTTCTCCTTATACCGAGTCACTCTATGAGCTGAATTACGAGGTGCTGACTGAGGAAAACGGTGTTTGGTATGAAATAAATCCACTTGCGGAGTTAGGTATACAAACAAGCTATCAGGACGATGAGTTTTTGACTTTAGCACTACAGTCTGACCCTGTGACTCCTCAAAGTAATATCGCACTGGAGAAGTGCTACATAATCAGAAACCAATACGGAGATGTGTATAGTAACGTACTTTGTTTGCCCTATAAGCCTACAGTATTTATCCCCACGGCTTTTACCCCCAATGGTGATAATTTGAATGATGTGTACAGACCAGTGACCTTTGGAATAGAGCAATACCAGATGAGGATATATAACCGCTATGGCCAGTTGATAGCAGACCACGACCAAACCTCAAGCGGTTGGGATGCTGCTGATGCTCCTATGGGAGCGTATATGGTAACTGTACGTGCCAAAGGCACGGATAACCGATGGTATAACCTAAAGCAGACGGTGACAGTGGTAAGGTAGTAGGTTTACGTATGATTGTAAGTCTTGGATTAAGCTTAGCAGATTTGTCAGTTCGAGTGAAAATATCAACGTTTTCTTTGTGCCGATAACTACAACTCCCTCGGCAGCAAATGAGCTTCGGTAGCATCTACTGCAGTGCAAATCAGTGGATTTACTAAAGCGTATTTGATGGCAGTTCGACTATTATTGAGCCTGAGTAAGGAGCGGATATCTACGTCTAGTTGCTTGTAATACACTTGGTTAGCTACTTCATACCTTACTACGGTGCGTTGGTTCAGAGATGCCTCATAATCTATGGTAGCTAGTGTATAGGCATAATTATGCTTAAGGTGATAGTAGGCTCTAAACTCATTGAGACCACTCACAAGCACCAAACCAAGCATAACACCGGCTATAAAATAGAAACCAATTTTCTGCTCAAAACGATGTGGTACTCGCTGGCGAATAGAAGCGATGATATAGTGAGTGTACGCCTCACTCGCGGCGAAACTAGCTCCTGTAAAGAAAATGCCGATGCCCAATATAACCAGTATACGGTCCAGACTACCAAAGTAAAAAAAGTAATGACTGTAGATAAGCTGTAATCCCCAAATCATAAGTAACACTACTCCGATTTTACGAATTTTTTTGGGTAGGTAGCGGAGGCTTTTCTCATACCGCCGCTTTACTCGCCATTTTCGGGCTTCTTTGCTACGGCGTACTCGCTCTTGGAGATCAATTTTATTGGTTTTTGGCGGAGTGGACTTGTTGGTGAGTCGCTGTATCTCACGTAGGTAGGCCAGTTTGAGTTTTTGGTCATAGGCGGCTTTGGCGGCAGGTGTGTCTAGATTTCCCTTCGCAAGATTGAGGTATTTGGTCATTTCCTCCGCATTGGGTTCGGAGCTAATATCAGGATGATATTGTTTAATCTTAGTCTTATAGGCCTCTTTTACTTCCGTGATACTCGCGTAAGTGGGCAAGCCTAATATTTTATAGTAGTTGGTCAATGAGTATTTCTAGGTAATTTTGGTATCGAGGTTGCTAAGGTAATACTGAACTTTTGAGCATAAATAGCGATAATAAAATTTAAAACGAAATAAAACGTTGGTATATGATAACCAACCTCCGAAAAATGGATATGCGATATATATTTAGTCTTATCATCTTTGCTTCGCTTACTGCCTTAGGGCAGCGAGTGAGTGAGCAGGTCAAAGATTTTGGCAAGGTGAAAGACTGGAATAATCCCCCGTTTGAAATTGTGTACACGAATACGAGTGGTAAAACGCAGCTTTTTTTACCGGTACGGTATACCCAAGATGTAGGGCTCATTTACAAAAAGCAGAAACTACAACCCGGTGAATCTACCACGATAGAAATCAAGTACTTTACGCAAGAGTTTGGGAGATTTACCAAAGAGATTCCCGTATACGTGAGTACCCAAGGGGAGCCTATCATTTTTAAACTGAAGGGCTCTACACCGATTTTGTAAACCCAAAGTATGGCACGTATGCCCGTAACTTAGAAGGAATCATAGAGCATAGCTACTACCACCTTGGTCAGGTGGTATTGGTACGAAAAATGATGAGTTGAAATTATACTCGAAAGAAGTAAGACCATTCCTCTTTTCACGTTATCGAGTCGACTAAAGTTGGCATTAGGTTTATTTTCAATACTTTTGGAAAAAGTAGAAGAACACCAAATAATGAAATACGCAGTTCTATTCCTTACTATCATTTTTTCATCCTGCCAAGAACCATTATTCAGAAGTAAAACGGATGGCGAAATACATAACCTTACAGGGCTAGATGGCTGTGGATGGGTAATAGGCATTACCGTGGATGGCGAACCAAAAACCTTGGAGCCAACCAACTTATCTGACTTTTTAAGTGAGCCTACTGAAGGTATGAAAATACGTATAAAATACAATGAACTAGAAAGTGCCAGTATCTGTATGGTAGGTGCCATTGTAGAGCTTACTCACCTAGAAGAGGAATAAAAAATTCCGACCATAGTCTTTATAATCAAGAAACGGAACGCCTAATATTCAGAGCATTAAGGCCATCGGATTTCAATGCTTGGTTACCACTTTTTGAGGCAGATAATGTAGCTAAATTTTTAGAAATGGACACGACATTGAGCCCAAGAGAGATGTGTCAAGTATGGTTTGACAAGTCACATCATAGATTTGCAAATAATTTAGGTGTGATGAATGTACTGGAAGATAAAAAGAGCGGGGAACTCATGGGACAATGTGGGTTGCTGCTACAAACCGTAAACAACAAGCAACGACTCGAGATTGGCTACAGTATTTTACCTGTGTTTTGGGAAAGAGGATATGCAAGTGAAGCAACTCAGAAATGCAAAGTGTTCGCCTTCAAAAACAGACTCGCTAATTCACTTATTTCTGTTGTTCATAAACAAAATGTAGGCTCCGAAAAAGTAGCTGTTAGAAATGGAATGACATTAGAAAGACGTATGGGCGATTTTAATGTTTTTAGTGTGACGAGTGGATATAAAACTCAAGAAAAAGTGACGAGCTAATACAATATTGAGGTTCCTCATCATTAAAGGAGCATAAAACGATAAATAAGTAACTAGGTCAAGGCGACTCCTGTTCTCTTACTGATTGTACATGATAGAGCTATCTCAATCCAGAGCAAAAATAAAAATGAAGCCAGCGACAACACACCGAAAACTGCTCGCATATCCTCCACAAAATATTCCCTACTTTTGACACAATGAAAAACCTATTCGTTCTAATAGCACTAGTCTGTTGTACTATAAACTCTGCGGCTCAGGACCATAAGTGGTCGCTGAATGTCCTTGCATCTCCAAACGTGTATAGCTTAAAAGTAGGTCAATTTAGCTCACGAGAATATCGAAGTAACCTAGGATTATCGCTTGCATCCGAGATCTATTTCTCGCCACACCCAAAAATCCAAATTGGCACAGGTTTTCACGCTAAAAGATGGGCCTATGAAGTGGATTACGATTATGTTTTTAGAAACCCTGGAGACCCCTCTATACCTCGCACCACATCTGTAAAAGCAACATATATCGAAATCCCCATCAATATTCGCTACCACGTAATAAGACGAGAAAAGTTGAATGTAGCTCCTTCCTTAGGTTTTAGTACTTCTATTTTGGCCAACGCCAAGGAACATACAACCTACGAAAACGATCTTACTATAGCCTCTAATTATTTACACCCCTTAACGTATAGTGCCAATGCGGGAATGGCCGCTACATATCACTTGAATCCAGATTTGTCGTTAATACTAGAGCCGCGATTCAATTATTACCTCAGTACGATAGATGAACTGTCTTGGATCAACCCAACTGCATTCCAAGTATTTGTGGGAGTAGCCTATGAATTGTGAATTTTACCTACGATTTCTTAGTGCAACCTCTACTTATTACTTTTTTCATTTAACCTATCTTCGCCTATATGAAAAATACCACTTTTATTCTGCTCCTGTCCCTAGTTGCCGCTTGCAGCCCTGAGCCTAAAGAGGCCAGTGAACAAAGCCTTGAAGAATCCTTGGCACAAGACACGATGCTGCTACAAACCGTATTGGATGAAAAGAAGGCTAGATTCAACGCCAAAGCTGATTCTATCAAAAAGCAGGTGTACGCTGAAGGAATACTGGCCGTAGTAGAAGCAAAAGTGACCGAGAATGCCATACAGAAAGGGGATAAAGCTACTAATTTCACCCTTACTAACGCTACTGGTGAAGCCGTAACCTTATATGACGAACTAAAAAAAGGACCAGTAATCTTGATGTGGTATAGAGGTGGATGGTGTCCATATTGCAATCTTACACTCAAAGCCATGCAGGATATGTTACCTCAGTTTGAAGCCGGAGGTGCCCAATTAATGGCCCTAACTCCTGAGTTGCCCGACAAGAGTATATCAACCGCTGAGAAGAATGCTCTCGCTTTTGAAGTCTTGACAGACAATGATAATACAGTAGCCCGCGACTATGGTGTAGTTTTCAAACTCACAGATGACGTAAAAGCCTACTATGAAAAAGGCTTCGGACTAAGCGAGTACAATGGCAATGACAAAGGTGAGCTACCTCTTGGAGCGACCTATGTGATTGGTACCGATGGTATTGTCACTTATGCATTTTTAGATGCCGACTATCGCAACAGAGCTGAGCCTATTGAGGTTCTGAATGCTCTCACCAAAACGCCATAAGCTTAACTCATTGTTAATGCAGTAGCTGGAGCGAATCTATTTTTGCTCAACTTACTTTGCCAAATTGCGTACTCTCCTATCTTTGCTCGCTATAGATGATTAATAAATACATGAGAAAAACAACCTTCTTTGTTACCCTAGCCATATTGGCTGCGTGTACCCAAAAGTCAGACAACACGGAAACCGTCGTTGCTTTTGACACGAGTTTTATTGACAGTACGGTAAATCCTTGTGAGAATTTTTATCAATACGCCATCGGTGGTTGGAGAGCTAAGAATCCTGTTCCGGAAACGGAGAGCCGATGGATGGCATTCAATATTTTGAATGAAGAAAACCGCCAAAAATTACTCGAAATAGTGGATGTAGTGCGTGAGAACACCTCTGCAAAAAAAGGAACTGACAAGCAGATGATACGCGATTTTTATAACGCTGCGATGGATACTGCGGCTATAGATGCTGCAGGCATAAGCGGGATAGAACCTATATTAGCCAGCATAGATGGCATTGCCACCAGAGAGGATCTGGTAAAACAATTTGGAATACTAGCTCCCCAAGGAGTAAGTACACCCGTAGGCCTATACATAGGTGCTGATAGTAAAAACAGTAAGATGAACACAGTATATGCAAGCCAGAGTGGCCTAAACTTACCTGATCGTGATTACTATTTGCAGGACAACGAAAAGTTTGAGGATATACGTAAAGCATATGTAGAGCATATCAACAAAATGTTTGCTCTAAGCGGAATAGAGACAGAAGTAGGTGTTTCTATCCTTGCTCTGGAAACTAAACTGGCAGAAATAAGCTGGAGTAGACTACAACGAAGAGATCCAGCTAAACGCTATAACAAAAAGAACCTAAAAGATTGGGACGCTACCTTAGATGCTTTGCCTGTGGAGGCTATCGCTACTGGTAGAGGGTTTGGAGCTTTTGATACGATAATCGTAGGCCAGCCATCATTCTTTGCTTCGCTTAATGATTTAATTAAAGCAGAAGAGCTAGAAACCTGGAAAAACTATTTGAAATGGAATACCATCACCGGATTTGCTAACTACCTTGGCTCTGACTTAGAAAAAGAAAATTTTGCTTTTTATCGCACAAAGCTGAGTGGAACGAGCACTATGAAGCCAAGAAATGAACGCGTATTTGGCACGATGAACCGTGTGCTTGGAGAGCCATTGGGTAAGCTATTTGTGAAAGAATATTTTGACGAGGAGAGCAAGGCCTATATGAGCAATATGATCGAAAATCTTCGCTCTGCCTACAAAGACCGAATACAGGCACTCGAATGGATGAGTGATGCTACCAAGGAAAAGGCAATGAAAAAACTCGATGCATTCACTTACAAAGTGGGTTACCCAGATGAGTGGGAAGATTATAGTGACTTAGATATCGTGAGTGATAGCTATATCCAAAATATGATAAATGCTCGTACGTTTGGTTATAAGAAAATGCTCGAAAAACTAGGCGAACCAGTAGACAAAACCGAATGGGGAATGAGCCCACAAACGGTAAATGCATACTACAACCCTAGTAATAATGAGATTGTGTTCCCAGCGGGAATACTCCAACCACCATTCTTCCACAAAGATTTTGACCACGCGATCAATTATGGTGGTATAGGGGCGGTAATCGGTCACGAGTTTTCTCACGGTTTTGATGATCAGGGAAGTAAATTTGATTGGGACGGAAACCTCAACTCATGGTGGACAGACGAGGATAGAGCTAAGTTTGACAAACTCGCTCAGAAACTAGGCGAGCAGTACGATGGCTACTCACCAGTAGATAGTATGTACGTAAATGGTAAAATGACCATGGGAGAGAATATTGCTGACCTAGGTGGAGTTACCTTGGCATATGAGGCTCTTCAAAAACAATATGAAGGAAACACACCTGAACCTATAGATGGATTTACGTGGCAACAGCGTTTCTTCCTAGGATGGGCGAATGTATGGAAGGGCAACATCAAAGAGCAGGAATTAATGAAACGTCTGAAGAGTGACGTACACTCACCTGCCGAGTACCGCGTAATTGGCCCATTGGTCAATTTTGAGCCTTATTACGAGGCATTTGGTGCGTGCGAAACAGGTGCTATGCACAAGCCAGATACCGCACGTATTATGATTTGGTAATCTAGTATGAGCTAAATAAAAAAGGGGGCAAATGAATTTTCATTTGCCCCCTTTTTTGTTTTATGCAATATTCCTCTTATTTGTTTACTGTTTCTTGGAAATCCGACACGGGATTAGGTTGTACGCCCTCTTTCATTCCTTTTACTACTAAGTCTATATTGGCAAACTTAGCGTGCGTCTCAAAATCTTTAATGATTTCACGTACATCTGGATGTATGCTTATTGATTTACTTCCGTCTATCACTACTTTTGATCCATCTGGAACTTTGTCTAACGTATCCATAATGCTTGCCTTGTGCAAAAAGGTAACATCCTCCGCTAGTTGAAACTTGAACTCGTTGTTCGTTTTATCCGGATCTGTGTCAAGAAGGTATGGTTTTTTATAATTCAGATATAAAATTTCTAAAGTAGCCACCACAAGTCCTATCCCAACCCCCCAAAGCAGGTCTTTGAAAACGATAAAGAGAATGGTTACTATGAAGGGAATAAATTGAGCCTTACCCTCTGACCACATAGCTTTGAAAGTGGCTGGATTGGCAAGTTTGTATCCTACGATGAGTAGTATAGCTGCAAGACTAGCTCTCGGCACCAAATTGAGTACACCAGGCAATAAGGCAACAAATCCTAAGATGAAAAAGCCGTGTATTATAGCAGATATTTTTGTCTTCCCACCACTTTGAATGTTTGTAGAACTTCTTACAATAACTTGCGTTATGGGCAATCCACCGATAAGGCCGGAAATCATATTTCCAACACCTTGAGCTTTGAGTTCTCTGTTGGTAGGGGTAATGTCTTTCTCGGGATCCATTTTATCCGTAGCTTCTACGCAGAGTAGTGTCTCTAGACTTGCCACTATAGCTATGACCGCCGCTGTTTTCCAAACCAGTGGATTTGTGATCGAGCTAAAGTCTGGGAAAGTAAAAAAACTTAAGAATTCATTGGTGTTAGAAGCAACAGGTACATTCACCAAGTGTTTAGATATCATCTCGTGTGAACCACCCTTGAAAGCAAAGACCAAAGCAATGCCGGCCATAATTGCTACCAGAGGACCTTGTATGATATTGAAAACTTTAAACTTTTTGATGAAGTCTTGTTGCCAAAGAATGAGAATGACAAGTCCTGTAATACCGATTATACTTGCACCAAAATCTGGATTTCCAAAGGCATTCAAAATAGCTGTGAACGTATTTTCTCCATCTATTTGAAACAAACTAAAATCTCCTTCCATACCGGAATCATACCCAACAAGGTGTGGCACTTCTTTTAAGAAAATAGTTAGACCAATACCTGCGAGCATACCTTTTATTACAGAAGACGGAAAGTAATAACCGATGATACCTCCGTTGATATAACCTAAAATTACTTGAATTGCTCCGGCTATAACTACCGAGAGCAGAAACATTTGGAATGCTTCCATAAAAAATTCAGTATTGTCTAAAGTGCCTCCCATAGAGATTCTTACCTCTCTAATAGAGTCGGCAACTATGACCGCTAAACCTGCTGCAGGACCACTTACGCCAAGTGAAGAACCACTGAGGCTACCAACCACAATCCCACCTATAATTCCCGCTATTAATCCTGAAAATGCAGGCACTTCACTCACGGCTGCTATACCAAGGCATAACGGTACAGCAACTAAAAACACGACTAAACCAGCAGGCAAGTCTTTTTTAATATTTGATAAATATTTTTTCATTGATTTTTTAATTTTTATAAAGAATTGATTGAATGATAGTACCTATCGGCACCATAATGAAATGTGGAACTCAGACCACTTCTGGCGGTGGCGAGTGTATTTCTAAACTCACTAATACATAATCCTTTGTTTTATTTACTTCGACAGAAGCAGCTCTAAGACTACCAAACAAGGCAATAATTGCTCTTTGGTGGTCATAATCATCACAACCTACTTCCTCCTCTGTACTGGTTTCAGAATCCTCTTCTACCAGTTCTATTGCTACACTTTGCTCCTTGAGTACTGCAAGTAGAGACGATACGCTTAGCAGACTCATAGCAAACAGTAAGCAAAACGATATATTTCTTATAGAGGTATGCTTCATTTGATGAGGCAAATTAAAAACAAAATCGTAGTAATTTAAAATTAGTCATCATAATAGCTCAACACCCAATCCTTCTCTTATTATTTCGAGTTCAGATGCTGTAGCATCTATCACCGTAGTTCCTACGTTGCTACCTACTCCACCACTTACGATAATACTTACTCTCCCATCCCATTCTTCAAAAATTTGTTCAGGCTCGGTAAGGTACTTTTGAATTTCGTCCTCGGCGTGTATAGATGATGAAACCAATGGATGACCTAGTGCAGCAATCACAGCCTGAGCTATCGCATTATCTGGCACACGTATACCTATAGTTTTCTTATTGCGTTTAAAAATATTGGGTATAAGCCCACTCGCCTTGAGTACAAACGTAAATGGACCTGGCATAAGCTTATTCATTAGCTTAAAGGTACTATTGCTCACAGGAGTAGTGTATTGTGCTACGGTACTTAGTCCATCGCATAGGATAGATAATTCTGCCTTAGTTGGTTTTTTGCCCAGCAGGGTACATATCTTACCCATCGCATCTTTATGATACAAATCGCCAGCTATGGCATATATAGAATCTGTGGGTAAAATAACAAGTCCCCCAGACTGGAGGACTTGCACTATTTTGTCAATATGTCGTTGATTGATATTGTGCGGAAATATTTCTATAAAATCCGCCATTGGAGTTTAAGCTAATACTGCTTTCACTTTATCTGCAGCCTCTTGGAGTACAATAGCACTCTCTACTTTAAGTCCGCTTTCGTCTATTATTTTCTTTGCTTCTTCAGCATTGGTTCCTTGTAGCCTTACGATGATAGGTACATCTATCTCACCTATCGACTTATAAGCCTCTACCACACCATTTGCCACTCTATCACAACGTACAATACCACCAAAGATGTTGATGAGTATCGCTTTAACGTTAGGGTCTTTGAGTATGATACGGAAACCAGCCTCAACAGTAGTAGCATTTGCCCCTCCTCCTACATCTAAGAAGTTAGCAGGATCTCCACCACTTAGCTTAATGATATCCATAGTAGCCATTGCAAGTCCAGCACCGTTTACCATACAACCTACGTTTCCGTCTAGTTTGATAAAGTTAAGGTGATGTTTCTTTGCTTCTACTTCTGTTGGGTCTTCTTCGCTCTCATCTCTGAGTGCTGCAAAGTCCTTGTGACGGTATAATGCGTTATCATCTAAAGTGACTTTACTATCTACTGCGATAATTTTGTCATCAGACGTTTTAAGTACTGGGTTTATCTCAAACATAGCTGAATCCGTATCTACATATGCATTGTACAAAGCATTTACGAATTTCACCATTCCTTTGAAAGCTACACCGCTTAGTCCAAGGTTAAAAGCAATCTTGCGAGCTTGAAAACCTTGCAGACCCAAAGCAGGATCTATGAACTCTTTATATATTTTTTCTGGTGTATCGTGAGCTACCTCCTCTATATCCATACCGCCTTCGGTGGTGTATATGATTACGTTTTGGCCTGTTGCTCTATCTAGCAATACACTCATATAATACTCATCTGGCTCGTTAGCTCCGGGGTAATACACATCTTGACATAGAAGTACTTTACTTACTAATTTACCCGCAGCACTTGTTTGTGGAGTAACCAGGGTCATACCAAGTATATCGTTTACTACTTGTTGTAGTTCTTCGTCGTTTTTGGCGAGTTTTACTCCTCCACCTTTACCACGACCACCGGCGTGTATTTGTGCTTTTACTACCATCCAGTCAGTACCTGTTTGCGCACGCAATTTGGCTCCTGCTGCTAAGGCGTCTTCTTTTTTATCTATTACTATACCTTCTTGTATAGCAACTCCGTATGATTTAAGAATTTCTTTGGCTTGATACTCGTGTATGTTCATAATAAAGTTGCAAAAATAGAAGACCTGAGGTGTTAGGAAACCAATATTAATAAAAAGTTAGTATGTGGTGATAACTATTGTGAAATAGAGGTCGTTTTATTAGGGAACTGAACATTTAAGTAACAGCTTCTACTGGAGGTCTTTTAACTATCAACCAATTGAGGTATTTTAACATTTGAAGACATTAATGAATCAAATACGAGCATCAACGAGTCGTCCTCGGCCTTCCTAAGTTCCATTAGCATATCTTCCGTACGAACAGTTCTATCTGGGTGTAAACAAGCGTTCAGGTCAAATGCCAAGAAAACTAATATAGCATATCTAGAAATTAGAATTGATGAACGGGTGGGCTACGTATAATGTGCGAATCTCCACCATCGGCTTTGGCTAGAGTAGTAAGGCACTTATTTTTCTAGAAACATTGGCCCAGAGAGGCAATGGTTCGTGCCAGCTAATTCGAGAGGGAGAGGAGAGTAATAAAGTGCTCATTACCAGTATGATGAGTCATTCTGTAAAGTTTAGGGGAACATCCGATATCAATTCATTTTAAGTAAGTTTATGTAATCAGTTTGGGCAGTTCAATGTATATTTGACACCATATGTCGAAACATACACAATCAATGCTTAGAGATGGGTCATTAGAAGGGAAGGTAATATGGGTAACTGGCGGAGGAACTGGTTTGGGAAAATCCATGGTAAAATACTTTGTAGAGCTCGGAGCTAAAGTTGCCATATCGGGGAGAAGAGAAGAGAAACTAAAAGAAGCTGCCGAAGAAATATCGGTAGAAAATGTATTTCCAGTGGTGTGTGATGTGAGAGAAAGTGGGCAAGTAGACGCCGCTCTAGAAGCTATTGTGGCTCATTATGGGGAGTGCAATGGATTGGTAAATAATGCAGCGGGAAATTTCATAAGCCCTACGGAGCGATTGAGCCATCGTGCTTTTGATATTATCATCGATATCGTACTTAAAGGAAGTAAGAACTGTACCCTGTCGTGTGGTAAATATTGGATTAAAAACAACATACCAGGGAGTGTACTAAATATTGTCACTACTTATGCTTGGACAGGAAGTGGATTTGTAGTGCCAAGTGCCACAGCCAAAGCAGGTGTTTTGGCCATGACGAGAAGCTTAGCAGTAGAATGGGCTAAGTACGGACAAAGACATAATGCCATAGCACCCGGGCCATTTCCTACCAAAGGAGCGTGGGATAGATTGTTTCCCAAGGAGATGAGTGATAAGGTAGATCTGGAAAGTAGAATTCCGCTCAAAAGAGTAGGAGAGCATCAAGAACTAGCCAACCTAGCTGCCTATATGATGTCGGATTACGCTGCATATGTAAATGGTGAAGTAGTCACTATAGATGGTGGAGAGTGGCTGCAAGGTGCAGGCCAGTTTAACCAGATGGATGCCATTACTCAGGAAGAGTGGGATATGCTTGAAAAAGTAGTTCGCTCCAATCAGAAGAAATCCTAGAATCGTCAACATACCTTGTTTGGCGGACTTCCTAAATAAATTTAAAGAATCTCGTACCGAAATAGGAGTAACTTCCTTTCACATAACCGTTAGCATGAAAAAAAATCACACACCTAAATTTATCATAACTGCTGTAGCTATTCTTGGACTGTTGTTTATCAGTTTGCCAAGTAAAACCAATACGGGCGGTCCGCCTGCGAGTTATACCAATGCCCCCATCACGAGCACGACTCAAGAGGCAAATTGTACTTCGTGTCATCCGGGCACCTTGCAAACGAGCGGGACTAATTATAATAACATTTCATTCAACGGTAATTTTACAGGTGGTGGATACATCCCCGATAGCACATACACTCTTACATTGAGTTATACTCACTCGGGTAAATCAAAATTTGGATATCAACTTACGTGCTTGGATGATAATAACGGCATGGCAGGAAGTTTTGCCACGCTTACAGGAAATAATAAATCAAGTATGGTGTCGGGAACAGTAGGCGGTGGTGTACGCCAGTATATGCGTCATACATCCGCAGGCACGGTAGGTACAGGTGGCAGTGCTTCGTGGTCCTTTAGCTGGACAGCACCTAGTAATAATGTGGGAGACGTAACTATTTATGCTGTTGTGAATTCTACTAACTCTAGCGGCACAGGAGGAGATATTATCATTGCTCGCGAATTTGATATTTCGCCTAGTACGTTGCTCCCAGTTGCTACCGCAGGAGTAACCAATGCCACGGTGTGTCAAGGAGCATTGGCAAATTTTACAGGTTCGGCTACTAATAGCCCTACCTCTTGGAATTGGAGTACAACTGGCGGCTCGCCTACACTGTCTACCACTCAAAATCCAAGTGTTCGGTATAATTTTCCGGGTAATTATAGAGCCATACTTACTGCTACCAATAGCAAAGGAATATCGTTGCCTGATACGGTATATATTACGGTAATTCCTTCTCCTGGGCCATCTATCTCAGGAGGTGCTACACAATCTATTTGCCAAGGAGATTCCATATTGCTCAGCTCCGCACTACAATCGGGTGTTACGTACTCGTGGAATAATGGTGCCACTGGCAATGAAATTTGGGTTAAAAATGTGGGCAATTATTTTGTGACGGCCACAGGTGCCAATGGATGCTCTCGCGTGAGTAATAGTGTAGATGTTGCTTTTTATCCTCAGCCCATAGCTGGACTTACCAGTAGTGCATCCCTGTATAATGATAGCAGTTGCACCAATTCTTCTTTAGTACTAGAAGCAACTACGACAGATTTTGATAGTTTTTATTTTTATGAAGATGGAGCATTACTCGCTGCCACTACAGATACTACATATACGCTGACTTTTGACGGCACTGCAACATACGGACTCCAAGTACTCAATAGCAATGGCTGTAAAAGTGACATGGTAACGTTAGTCATCAATGAAAAACAACAAGGAGATGCTCCAGTATTAGATTGTACGGCCAGTACACCCAGCAGTATTACCTTTGCTTGGACTAGCCTCTCTGCCCATCAAGGGTACGAAGTAACTACCAATGGTGGTGCGTCTTGGCAATCGCCAAGTAGCGGAATATTGGGCAATACGCACGTGGTAAGTGGACTGCAACCCCAAGACTCTGTGGAACTTTGGGTACGATCTATACAAGCGGCCCCGTGCACCTACAGTTTAATCGGGTCTAAAAAATGTGCTAGCCAGCCGTGTACACAACTCGATGCTAGTGTGCAGGCACCCTCTTCTGTTTGTAAAGGTGACTTATGGCGTGTAGAGATTAATGGTCTGTCAGAAGATAATTATAGTTTGTCTCTAGACGGTGGAGCTCCGTTTACTGATACAATTTTTAGTTTCAACCCTACATCTAGCAGAACATACTTGCTTCGCATTTTGGATAGCAATAACCTTGTTTGTCCTCCACGAGAGATAGAAATATCAGTTGAGGTGGATGTCATATTTGATATTGCCCTAAAAGCAGATAAACTAGGAGCCTACTGTGTAGGTGAAGACATTACATACACAGCCAATGACAGCATCGAAAATTTTGATTTTTATCTGAATAACAACTTGGTGCAAAGCGGAGCATCGAATAGCTATTCGAATACGATGCTCAATAATAACGATAGCATCTACGTAATCGTAAGTAAAGGACAATGCACAGATACTTCAGAATACGAGTATGTAAATAGGGAAATAGAATCGAATGCGGGATTTACGTACACCCGTTCGCATACGGAATATACCTTCACTCCAGAGGTAAATAACTACAGCATCTACCGATGGAATTTTGGTGATGGCTCGGCTACTAGCAATGACGTATCGCCTGTACACGACTATGGTACATCTGCTGGCGAAACATTGAATGTAACCTTAGAGGTAGAGACGGTAAACGGCTGTGTCAAAGATAGTTCTGAGAGTTTGTCTTTGCCAGACTTTGCTGGTTTGGAATTGCTGCGTAGTTTGGGAGTATCGGTATATCCTAATCCGGCAGTCAGCCAACTAACGATAAGCAATACATCTGGTAAAACAATGGGTTATACCCTTACCAACCGTGCAGGGAAAGAAGTGAAAACGGCTAACCTAATAGGGGTAACTGCAAGACTTGACTTTGCAGACCTATCAGCAGGAGTATACCTATTAAAATGTGCTGTGGATGGAAAGACCACTACCATACGTGTGGTGAAGAATTAGCGTTATCGCGTTCAGTAGGATGTTGCTTGTCTTTTCTCGGTATAAAAGCGGCAAAGCTGCTTCCACTCGAAATGACAAGCTGCTAAGCACAGCATTCGGTGTTTTGAGACGTTGTCTCCCGATAGCCATTGGGACAAATGTTCTGCGGCAGCGGAATGTATCAAGAAGTGAACGACCGTCTCCGTGAAGCCCTTTCGTCATTGACGAATACATAATTAACTTTATAAACGATGGAGCCACCACCAAAAACCCTCTTAATGTTACGTCATATCAATGCGTTTCCATCCGCCCTTTTATCTCCCCGTTCATTAGGCTTTGCAGCGAGTCTATTTGCGGTTGGAGGTCTATATGTTGGGCGATTTCAAAGGTAAGGTCGGGTTGTCCTGCATCTACCCACGCCGTGTACCAAAAGCATCCTGTAGTGTAAATTGCTTTTTTCATTCTACGCTCCACCATAGTGCCCATAGCGGTATGGTAGGCATCACTGAACTCACGGCTATACACCTTTACGGTAGTCGCTCCTCGGCGTTCAAAGGAGTATTTCGTATTGGGCATAGTCTCGGTAAGTTGTCGTTCCAGAGCCAGAACGGTATCCTTTGCAGCAAAGCTTTCTGCCACGGCTAGCCACATCGTTTCCAACGGGTCTTCGAGGTAGATAGCTTTCCCCGTATAAAAATCGTAATCACTCGCAAAGAGTTCGGGTAATCGGGATTCCCACAGGCCGTGTATGCCTTTTTGGTTGGTAATTTGTCCGTTGTAATTTTCGGTGGTATGTAGCGGTACGTGAGCATCGGCTATATAGTGACCTAGGTCGGCACTTAGTTTTATGATTTGCTCGTAGTCACGCTTTTTCATAGCGTAAGTGAGCCAGCTGTGTACTTTTTGGATGTGCCACGGCACAATACCGTATGCTGTGAGTTCCTTCTCGCCATATCGGGCTACGGCACTATCCCAGCGGTGAGGAATCGTATCTATAGGTACAGAAGTTTCCCAATGGTCTAGGTCAATGTAGTGCCTGGGTGCTTCATCATCTACGGCATATCGACGTTGGTCGGGGCGTACCGCAAAGTCTTGTATGTAGCCAATATTACTCTTATAAAAACCAAACATCTCCTGCGGCAGTGTAAATGTAGCCAAGTAGTTAATCTCCTTATGAGCATAAAAACCCCACGGCGTACTACTCAAAAATGCCAAACAAAATACGATAGCGAATACAACCCTCACGAGTGCGAAAGTAGGGATAAATGGCCGCTCCTTAAATACGTTAGGCTGATCTAGTGGCTACTCCCTTTCCTTGTAATAATACCTCACGGTAGTCTCTTGTGCTCGTTGTTCTGGAGTTTTCCAGTAGGCATCGGGGTCGTCGTCGTCATCATCACCATCATCGGTTTCTTCCTCAAAGAATATCGCCTGTTGTGGTCCGCGGTTGCGGTACAATAGCCCCAGTACTACACCTGATATAGCTCCTCCGAGGTGACCTTCCCACGAGATATTTTTGCCCACGATACGGCCATACTCTGGGAATATGCCATATATCAGACTGCCATATAAGAAAATAAGTAAGAATGCAGCACCCAGCATCTCTTTGTTACGAGTAACTACGGCATGTGTTATGAGAAAAAAGATATAAGCATACACCAAGCCGCTAGCACCTATATGATTGCTGCCGTACTCGCCCATAGCTAGCAGAATAATGCCCGTAAGAAGTGCATTGAAAAGTAAGATATGAAAACGCTCACGCTCAAAGTAGATGAATATAAAACCCATAGACAGGAGCAGCGGAACACTGTTGCTGAAAAGATGGTCGAAGTCACCATGTAGAAAAGGCATTGTAAATATGCCATATAAGCCACGCCACTCTTGGGGTCGCATACCAAAGTAATTAAGCCCAAGATCAAAACGCATATTTACAAAAAACACGACCCAAATACTTACCACTATGACCAGTGGCCAGATGATAGAATCTATTAATCGTATGAGCAAATTGAGCATTTTAGATAAGCGTATTTCAAAATGCGTTCCGAAGCCATATAGCTGACAGAAGGGCGGATGGTGAAGAGGAAGAGTCTCGATATGAATTTTCCATGAATAGCCGTAATGCATCGAGTAACAGTGTAATATTGTATAAATTTTGCCGTTTTTACCGCAACTAATCAAAAAAAGCATCCGTATGAACTTACCGAAGTATCTCGTTACCCTATTGGCAACCCTCTTATTTGTTTTGCTCTTTTTCGAAAAATCACTGGGGCTCAATGTAGCCATCTACGGAGTAGCGACTGCCGTATTGCTTGTCTCGCTCAAAACATCCCTATTCCAGAGTCATATCGCCAAAGTGGTGGGCGTAGGTTTTCTGCTTACTTCCATTTTATACTTCTTATTCGCTAGCCCATTTACGCTCTTTGTCCATATTTTATCTTTTGTACTGCTCATCGGTTTACACGCCAGTACCGCATTTCGGAGTTTGTGGTATGCATTCGCCAATTTTTTTGCCAATTATGGCCGTGCCGTGTCCGACTTTTTTAGCTCGTTCAAATCTCGAAAAAAGAGAAAGAGCCACATCTCATTGGGCAAGGTGGCACGCGTGGCATTTCTGCCACTGTTTGTCATTTTGCTATTTCTCGCCTTGTATAGTATGGGGAGTAGTTATTTTTCTGATGCCTTAGGTCATATAGGCGAGGTACTGGGCGATTTTATGGCAAAAGTGCTCAAGTATATAGATATAGAAGCGGTAATAGTGGCCGTGCTAGGATTGGCAATAGCCGTAGTACACAGTCTACAGTATCGCCCATCATCGTGGAGTACGGCGGATAGTAAAGCCTCAGACGCACTTACTCGTGTTCGGCTAAAGGCGTTTCGTCACTTTAGGAATCTGGATCTTACGATCGAGTATAAATCGGGCGTATTCTTGCTCAGTACGTTGTGTGCTATGCTCAGTATCTTGTTGTATCTGGAGATTACCAATGTCTGGGTCGGTTTTGAGTGGGGAGGAGAGTTGCTCAAAGAATTGGTACACGAGGGAACTTATATACTCATAGTGGCTATCTTAGTATCTATGGGCATCACCTTATACTATTTCCGCAAGAATTTGAATTTTTATGCTCAGAACAAAACACTCAAGCTATTGGCCCACGTTTGGTTGGGGCTCAATGCATTACTCGTAATATCTGTGGTGGTACGCACCTTATATTACATCGAGTTCTTTGGGTTGGCATATTTACGTATAGGAGTGCTGTTCTTTTTGCTCGCTTGCTTGGTAGGTTTAGGTACGTTGGCGGTTAAGATATATGGGGTGCGAAGTACGTACTATGTTTTCAGGGTAAATGCTTTGGCAGGATATATTCTTTTGGTAGTCATCTGTTTGTTCAATTGGGATGGCATTATTGCTAAGTATAATTTTAAGCATTATGAATCAGCGTTTATCCATTTGCCTTTTATGAGTGACTTGAGCGATAAGGCGTTGCCTTACTTGCAACTTACTGATGAGGAAGTAAGCCAGATAGAAGCCAAGCAGGTAGAAGAAATACCCTTTGCCAAAAGAGGATATTTTAATGATATAGACTATCAAAATAAAATTGCTAATCGGATTGAAAAATTTAAGGAAAAACAAAGCAAGAGACACTGGCTAGAGCAGGTGTGGGCCGAGGATAGAGCATTGCAAAAGTTGGAGTAGCTTTTTTATGAATAATGCTAACGCAAAAAATCCTAAACTTGCAGCCAAATTAAGAATCAATGGCATTACAGTGTGGTATAGTTGGGTTGCCCAACGTAGGGAAATCAACTCTTTTTAACTGTTTGAGTAACGCAAAGGCAGAAAGTGCAAACTATCCGTTTTGTACGATAGAGCCAAATGTAGGTATGATTACCGTACCTGATGAGCGATTGAACAAAATATCTGACCTTGTAAATCCACAAAAAATACTGCCTACCACGGTAGAGATTGTAGATATAGCTGGACTAGTAAAAGGAGCGAGTAAAGGAGAAGGACTGGGTAATCAGTTTCTAGGAAATATCCGTAATACCAATGCCATATTGCACGTCGTGCGATGCTTTGATGATGAGAATATCACCCACGTAGACGGCAGTGTAGATCCTGTACGTGACAAAGAGATCATAGATACGGAGCTTCAACTCAAAGACCTAGAGGCGATAGAGGCCAAAATCACTAAGGTGCAAAAACTAGCTGGTAGCGGCAACAAAGAAGCAAAGGCAGTATTCGAGGTAGCAAGTACTATCAAAGAAACATTGGAGCAAGGTAAATCTGCTCGTACACTAGACCTTGATGAGAAACATTGGGAACTGGTAAAAGACCTAAATTTACTAACGGTGAAACCAGTGCTATATGTTTGTAATGTAGACGATGCCAGTGTGGTAAATGGAAATCATCATACCAAGGCTTTTGAAGCAGCGGTGGCCGAGGAAGGTGCACAAGTAATGTACGTAAGTGCTGAGATAGAAAGTGAAATGATTGATATGGAAGAGGACGACAAAAAGTTATTCTTAGATGATATGGGTCTTACAGAAAGTGGCGTAAATAGAATTATCAAAGCGGCATATAAGCTGTTGAACTACTACACCTACTTTACCGCTGGGGAGAAAGAAGTAAGGGCCTGGACAATTACAGCAGGGTTTACAGCACCGCAAGCAGCGGGTGTTATACATACCGATTTTGAGAAAGGATTTATTCGAGCTGAGGTGATTGCCTACGAGGATTTTATAGAACTAGGTAGTGAGGTGAAGTGCAAAGAAGCAGGGAAACTACGTGTAGAAGGAAAAGAATACTTAGTGAAAGACGGAGATATTATGCATTTCCGTTTTAACGTTTAGTTTCTTTTTTGTGACAAAGCATTTCTTTACAATTTACTACTTTTGTTATATCTTGAAAAGTATATTTTTAGCAACCCTAGTACTCAGTACTGTATTATTTTCTGCTTGCGAGCAAGATGGTTTCAATGTTTCGTTTAATTTAGACTATTCCAAAGAATTTACGATTGAATCTGCATTGGTTACTGAATTAGGCTTACCTATTGACGTTACTACTCCTGCAATCAATACCAACAGTTCAGAAGAATTTACCACGAACAATACAAGCATAGATCGACTTGAGAATGCAGAACTAACTTCATTGAAATTAACGATTATTGCTCCTGATGGGCAGAAATTTTCATTCGTAGAAGAAGTGAAATTATACATACAAGGTCAAGGGATGACGGAAGAGCTTGTTGCTTCTAAGGTGAACATAGATGATGCTGCGTCTGAAATAGAGATGGATGTGGAATCTACCAACCTAGTAGAGCACGTAAAAAGTGGGGAGTTTACACTTAGAGCAAGTGTAACGACAGACGAATTAATCACGGAAGATGTTGATGTGAAGGCTGACATGACCTTTAAAGTCACAGCGGAAGTACTTTAATATAACCAAAGAAACAAAAAAAATAAGATGAGAAACGTAATTAAGATGTTGAGCTTAGTGTTTGTGCTAAGTCTTACTGTTGTGGCTTGCACCAAGAAAAAAGAGTGCAAGGAAGAATGCAAAAAAGAATGTGCCGACAAAAAAGAGTGCTCACACAAGAAAGAGTGTAAGGAGAAAGGTGATGAAAAATCTTGTAAACCTGGATGTGAAAAACCTTGTTGTAAAGGGGTAGAGGCCGATTCGGCAACGGTAGATAGTGCTGGAGTAGCAGATGAGGTAGTACACGTATGTACTCCTGACTGCGAAAAAGATCCACACTCTTGTCCTCACCACTCCCATGAAGGACACGACCACGATCATTAAGAGCCTTAAGCAACTTATTGAACGAAATATATAACTTTGACATCCTGATATCGTAACCGGTATCAGGATTTTTTTATGAGTAGCATTACAAACATATCGGCAGTTATCATTACATATAATGAGCAGGAACATATCGCCCGTTGTGTGCAGTCCTTGCAAGGTATAGCTGATGAGATTGTTATTATGGATAGCGATAGTGCCGATGATACGGTCGCTATAGCCGCCAAGCTCGGGGCCAGGGTTATCAATACCGAGTGGTCTGGGTATGCGGAGACCAAAAATAAAGGCAATGAACAAGCAACGTATGATTATATATTATCTATAGATGCAGATGAGGAATTGAGTGATGAACTCCGCACAAGTCTCCAGGCCCTAAAAAAAATAGGGTTTAAAGAAAATGCTGCTTATACATTTAATCGTCTCAATAATTACTGTGGCCAGTGGATACGATATGCCGGTTGGTACCCAGATACGAAGGAGCGGTTGTTTGACAGAAGGTACACCAAGTGGGAGGGAGAGGTTCATGAGCAACTGGTGCATACGCAAGAGGTAATTACCATTAAGGTAAAGGGAGATTTGCTACACTACAGCATAAAAGATAAAGCCGATCATATCGCCCGTATACACAAGTATAATAAGTTGGCACGCAAGTATCCCAACAGATTAGTTGCGTACCTCTCGGCTATCAGCACCTTTATTAAGCTTTATGTTGTTAAATCAGGTTTCTTAGACGGGGCGTTGGGCTTTCAGCTCTGCCTTATATCTGCCAAAGCTAAAATTTGGCGATAATGCCTACAAAAAAGCCCGATGAATCTTGAATTCATCGGGCTTTTTAATTTTTCTTTCAGCTTGATTCTATTGCTCAGAAACCTCTTTGATGTGGTCCTCCAGCTCATACTCGTCTCCTTCCACATAACCAGTATGTGTATACACGATATTCCCTTCTTGGTCTATCAAGAAAGTAACCGGTGGGTTGGCCACGTTTAGTGCACGTTGTACATCACCGTTAGGGTCCATAAGGATATCAAAGTCCCAGTTAAAGGCATTTACCATTGGCTTTACTTTAATGGCATTTCTGCTGTCGTCTACGCTTATTGCCACGAGTTCTACGTCATACTCATCTTGCCAATCTTCCAATAGGCCGTTTATGTTTTTTAGTTCCTTGATGCAAGGCTTACACCACGTAGCCCAAAAAGAGATGACTGTTATTCGTCCATTTTTACCGTAGTCGGAGAGTTGAATGTCCTCTCCGTCAATATTTTTGAGGGTAATATCAGGAAGTGCAGTTGTAGTATCTGTTGTTGTGCTATCTGTTTGAGCAAAAGAGCTTAAGGTTGCTAGGAGTATAAAGATTGTAAATATTTTTTTCATTTGTTGGTTATTGTAACTGCGAGTATAAGTTCAAGTATCATTCCATACCAAATGTGAGGGTCATTAATTCGTGTTATTTTTTAAAGACTGTACATGAATTATTTTTAATTAACTGATAGTGAGATAAATGTATATTTAAAGATGATTAAATCGCAATGATGGAAGACAAATATTTGAGATGAACAATTGTATTCAAAATAATACACTCGATCCTTCGATTTTATACGTATACCAAAATTGAAAAGGAAGCTTCTAAAAAAATACTCTTCTACACCTACAAAGAAGAAACAACTTAATTAAGCTATAGTATATTGCGTGCTTAAATGAGCGTTATTCAAGGAACAATGAAAAGAATACTAATCCACTTAGGGATAATGGGAGCGATAGTCGCGGTATTGGCAGTAGGCACACTCTGGTATCTCGATATTTATACCAAGCATAATAGTGAGTTGATAGAAGTGCAAAATATGGAAGGAGAGAATGCACGAACCGCCCTTCGTGCTTTGAGAGATGCTGGGTTAGAAGGTGTAGTGACGGATACGGTGTACAAAGATGGAGCTCGAAAAAATGCGGTGATCAATCAAAATCCGGATGCCGGATTAATGGTGAAGACAGGACGGAAGGTGTATCTGGTTGTCAATACCAGTAAAGTGCCTATGGTAGAAGTGCCAGATCTTGCGGGTAAAACCTCCCTAACTCAAGCAAAAAATATGTTGATACGTAAACATCTCAAGGTAGGTAAGATTATAAAGGAAATAAATGAGAGTGTGCGTACCAAAAGTGACGAACCGGTTTTGGCACAGTACTATTCTGGAACATCTAATGAAATTGCACCCAAAACGTTAATCGAGCGAAATTCTACCGTCGATTTGGTTATTGGTATTTCATCAGATTATTATGAGTCGGACTCAATTGCCCTTTCTGCATCTGATAATTGAACCTTTAATGACACTAAATGAGAATAAAACTGCGTTGTTTGCTTATGCTTAAATCTACTGCGTTGTCATGGTTGATCGTGCTGCTTGGTAACGTGGCCTTAGCCCAAGTTGCCACCTATCCTCTAGAGCGTAATGCCAGCTTGGAGGCGTTTCATCACGCTAATCCTGATTACGTTTTCCAACCTACTGCTAAGTATAAGTTTGGCACACGAGATACATTGAGCCTACCTTTTTTTGACGATTTTTCTACGAGCACACTTTATCCTGATAGTAGCAAATGGCTCAATAATCAAGTATATGTGAATAATCAGTTTCCGATATTCCCACCTACGCTTAACGTAGCCACTTTTGATGTACTCAATGCACAAGGGCTGCCGTATAACAATACCATCAACAAAGACTTCATAGGAGCAGGTGATAGCCTCATAAGTCAGCCAGTCAATTTAGAAGAAGAAGCAGGAACTCCTTATACCGTTGCTGATTCCCTAATTTTAAGTTTTTACTATCAACCCAATGGGAATGGATATCATCTCAATGCGGAAGATAAAATCATGCTCTGGTTCAAAGCAGCAAACGGTCTCTGGTTTAGCGTGTGGAGCAAAACGGGTGTCCCCGAGAGTCAAGATTTCGAGCAGGTGTTAGTACCTATTTTGGACCCTAACTATCTGCACAAAGGATTTCAGTTTATGTTTACTACGCACACACGTCAGGTAGCAAATGCCAACCATTGGCACATTGATTACGTGCTGCTGGATAAGGACCGAGATAGAGCTGTTCAAACTCACGATGACTATGCTATCCAATCTACACCCACCTCACTGCTCCAGACCTATTGGGCAATGCCTTACGAGCATTTTAGTACGAGTCCATCTACGTTTATGGCTGATTCTGTTAAGTTTTGGATTTCTAACTTGGCCGGTGTAGACAAACGTCTGCAAGTAAGGCACGAAGCCTTTGCGAATGGGGTGCAACGAGCAAATACTTTATTTGCGGCTAATTCAAATAATCATTTGGCTGAAGGTAAAAAGCAACGAAATTTAGCGGCGTATGATATTTCGAATATTGCCAATACAGGCGAGGTAGAAGTAAAGAGACTGGTAGAAGTAACCGAACAAGGAATTCCTAATGATATACGTGTGAATGATACGATACAATTTACGCAAACGCTACACGACTATTACGCTTATGATGATGGGAGTGCAGAAAGGGGTTTTGGTTTTGACCAAAATACAAATCCCAGCAATATAGAAGGAGAGATAGCCTATGGTTTTGATGTGGTAAAAAGTGATACGTTGTATGCTATCGCAACTTACTTCAATCAAGCTGTTTTTGATGTGTCGCGTAACAAATTCAAGTATCGCATATGGAAAGAGCTTTCGGGTGTAAATGGAGGGGAAGGTGATTCTATAATCTACGAATCAGAAGAAATGACTCCTACCTATAGCATAGCCAATGGTGTGAGAACATTTACTCCATTTCCGCTAGATACCACATTGGTATTATCGCCTGGCAAATATTACATCGGGTGGTGGCAAGGTTCTATGTTCAATCTAAATGTAGGATGGGATATGAATTACGGTAATACACAAAATCCTCAACGTAAAAACCCCAATTTATTCGCTAAAATATTTGGCCAATGGAGCAATGATGTGCCAGATGGCACGCTTATGATGCGACCACATTTTGGTAGTTCAAGAGAGCTGTATGCCGGGGTTTTTGATTTTGAGAAATCATTTGCAACGCCACTGGTATATCCTAATCCAGCCAAAACAGTTGTAAACTTTGGCAAAACCTTTGATGACGTGCGATTACTAAATATGCAGGGTCAAGAAGTACTTTTTGCACAAAACGTATCAAGCTTAAATGTAGCAGAAGTGCAAAGCGGAACGTACTTTATAAAACTTACGAATAATGCCGGTGAACAATTCACTTCCCGAATTAGTATAATTGCACCTTAATAAGACATCGAACAGAAATGAAGGATATCACAGTAGAAGAGCTCAAGCAAAAGATAGACAACAAAGAAGATTTTTTGCTCATAGATGTAAGAGAAGAATGGGAGTACAGTGAGTTTAATATCAATGGTAAACTTATACCGCTCGGAACATTGCAAGGAGCGATAGATGATATAGATGATGAGTGGATGGATAAGGAAGTCGTAGTACATTGCAAGGCGGGAGCTAGAAGTGCCGCTGCCAAAGCATTTATGGTACAACAAGGATTTAAAAATGTAAGAAATCTCCTCGGAGGTATGCTCGATTGGCAAGCCAAGTTCTCATAAATACGATAAGCAAACCTAAGTCGGTTGCCATACTAGCGAGTATTCTTTTTATACTCTTACTAGCGGTATATTCTTGTTCGCAACCCAATGCACAATCATTCACGTATCTCAATCATTCAGAAGATGTAGCATACGTTGGGATGGAGACATGTGCTACATGTCATTCCGATAAGCATAGCACCTTTGTACATACGGGTATGGGTCTATCCTTCGATAGTGCCACCCGGCAAAAATCATCCGCACTTTTTGGTACACAACATCAGGTATACGATACGGCCAATGATTTATATTATCAACCTAATTGGCAAGGCGATAAGCTATTTATAAAAGAATATCGCCTTGCCAATGGTGATACCACGCACCTACTTAATGTACATATAGACTATGTAGTGGGTAGCGGACAACATACCAATTCCCATTTATTTACACATAATGGCTACATCTTTCAAGCACCTATTACTTTTTATGTACAGGAACAGAAGTGGGATTTGGCCCCTGGATTTGAGAACGGAAACAACTCACGATTCAGCCGAATTCTCAATTCTGAATGTATCAGCTGCCATAATGCAATGCCCAAGCTAGAGGATGATTCTGATTTTAAATTTACTGAAATAGGGAAGGGGATAGACTGTGAGCGATGTCACGGGCCAGGAGAGCTACACGTAAATCAACGGGTCAAGGGAAAAGGCGTAGATGTAACCAAAGAAATAGATCCTACTATCGTAAATCCACGCAAGCTTACTTGGGAACGACAGATAGACCTATGCCAGCGATGCCATCTGCAAGGTCTGAATGTACTTAAGGAGGGCAAAAAATTCACAGACTTTAAGCCAGGGATGATCTTGAGTGATGTATTCGAAATATACCTGCCAGAGTATGAAGGCGGCAATACATCATTTGATATGGCTAACCATTCGCAGCGATTTCAGATGAGTGAGTGTTTTATCCAAGGCAATAAGGACGAGCTAGGATTTACATGCATATCGTGTCACAATCCACATGTGAGTGTGAAAATGACTGGAACCGAAGTTTACAACACTACGTGCAAAACCTGCCACGCGGACAAAGGCTGCACAGAAACACCCAGCCTACTGACAGCTGAGGACAATAATTGCGTGAAATGCCATATGCCACCTAGTGGTTCGGAAGACATCCCACACGTGAGTGTTCACGACCATTATATCCGAGTACCTCAGCGTAAGGCAGATGTGGAGCAAATGCAACAATTAGTAGGGTTATATGCGGTAAATAATCCCTCGCCTAAGATAGAAACGGAGATCCAGGCGTATTTGGAATATTGGGAAAAATTTGACAAAAATCCTTTTTACCTGAATAAGGCTAGAGAGCTATTGGCTAAACACCACTTCCCAAAACTGTGGCTAAAATATCATTACCTGAACGAAGACTACGCTGCCGCCACGCAACTAAACCTGGAGGGAGAGGCGTTAGACGGTTGGGAAAATTTTATGTTAGGTACAAGTTACTCAAAGCTCAATCAGGCTAGCTTGGGTTTGTATCATCTCGAAAAAGCATATCAGACAGATCGCACAAATAGGAGCATAGCTGGTGAATTACTAAAAGCGTATGCCAATGGCAGTGATATTGAAAAAGCTATACGTTTAGGCAATGAACTTATAGAGGAGTTTCCGAGTGATGGTTTAATCCATAATAATTTAGCAAAGGCTATGATTAAGCGTGGTTATTATCAAAAAGCAATGCCATTAATGCTAAAGGCACTGAAACATGAGCCCGATAACTTAGCAGTTTGGTCTACGTTTTTGAATTTTTATGCATTGCAAAAGGATAAAATCAACTTTGAATTCTGGCTAGGCAAAATCAACCAACAAGATAGCGAATATCTTAATCCCAAACAGGTAGGAGCAATATTGGACACTATGCCGTAAAATCAACAAAACCAAGGTGGTTATTTTCGGTTTAAAAGTTTTCCTTTGCAGTATGGCAATTATCATAACAGATGAATGTATAAATTGTGGAGCGTGTGAACCCGAATGTCCGAATACGGCTATATACGAAGCAGGAGCGGAGTGGAAGGTGAAAGATGGTACGGGAGTTTCTGGCAAGTACACTTTAGAAGATGGAAAAGAGGTAGCAGTAGAAGCTATACAGCAACCTATATCTGATGAAGTATATTACATTGTGCCTGATAAGTGTACGGAGTGTAAGGGTTTTCACGAAGAACCACAATGTGCGGCGGTGTGTCCGGTAGATTGCTGCGTTCCAGACCCTGATAGGGAAGAGACCGAAGAGCAATTATTGGCTCGTAAGGCTCGTCTTCATATTTAATATATCACAGTGAGAAACGGTATCTGTCACATCTCACAAATCCCTTTGCGTGGCGAACCTCGCAGTGGTTCCGAAATGGTGAGTCAATTATTATTTGGCGAAACATATACCATACTCTCTCGCCAGGAGGATTGGTATAAGATTCAGATGGATTATGATGGATATCAAGGCTGGCTCAGTGAGTCGAGTATCCATCTTATAAAAGCAAAAGAGAAGAGGCACGTTCAGCAGTTTGTACAACTGACTTGGAACAACGACATTTACGATTCGCCCTTGTTTTCCAGTATGGGTTCGGAGTTGCACGAGCCGGATGTTAAACTGGAACGATTGTATGCACCTGACTTGGCGAAGAAATTTATGGGGACACCCTATTTGTGGGGCGGTAGACATTATAGTGGTATAGACTGCTCCGGTCTGATGCAAGTAGTGTTCAAAGTGCTGAATATTAAGTTGCCTAGAGATGCATCTCAACAGCAAAAAGTAGGGAAGCCGGTGACGTTTCAGGATATCAACGAAGGAGATTTGGTTTTCTTTGATAAAAATGAACGAGTGGGTCACGTAGGAATGGCCTTGGCAGGCGGTAAGATAATACACGCTCACGGTCAAGTGCGTATAGATACTTTAACCAAAGAAGGAATCATTAATACTGATACCCAAAAGAGGACACACGATTATCATTCTGCAAAGAGACTGACTTAAAATTTGCGGTTTCTTTAAAATATACTCATATTGCAGCCTAATTTATTTATGAGTAAATCAACAGAATCGTGGGGCAGTAGGGTAGGACTTATTCTCGCTATGGCAGGTAATGCCGTTGGCCTTGGAAATTTCCTTCGTTTCCCCGTACAAGCCGTACAAAATGGCGGCGGTACATTCATTATCCCGTATTTGGTATGTTTCGTTTTGATGGGTATCCCATTACTCTTCATAGAGTGGTCCAGTGGTAGATATGGAGGCCGTTTTGGCAATCATAGTACACCGTATATACTAGATAGTATGGTGAAGGGCCGAGTGCTTAAGTACATTGGTGTTTTTGGAATATTTACCAATATCGCTGTTGTATCATACTATGCATTTATAGAGTCATGGACAATGTCTTACGTGTACCACTCGGTGATTGGAACGTTTGAAGGAATGTCTCAAGCGGAGGTAGCCCAGTTTTTCTCATCATATACCGATGTTACCCAAAGCACCACAGGAATTCCTTATGAGGCCATTGTCTTCTATGTAATCTGTTTGATAATAAATACTTATATCTTATCTAAAGGTTTAGGAGGAGTAGAAAAGGCTGCCAAAATTGGGATGCCTCTTCTTATATTATTTGGTGCAGTTTTGGCTGTACGCGGTCTTACGCTAGGTACAAGCGGAGCTTCAGAAGCATTTCCGCTAGCTAATGCATTGGATGGTATAAACTTCTTATGGACACCGCAATATGATTCGCTGCTAAGTCCTAAAGTATGGCTTGCTGCGGCAGGTCAGATGTTCTTTACCCTTTCTGTAGGTATGGGTACGATTCATTGTTACGCTGCTTATGTGAAGAGTAGAGATGACATTGCATTAAATTCTGTTTCGGCAGGATTTATGAATGAGTTTGTAGAGGTTGTACTAGGAAGTGCTGTTGTAGTTCCTATAGCAGCAGGTTACTTGGGCTTAGACTGGGTGATCAATAACGCTGGCTTTGGTATGGCTTTCCAAACGATGCCTTACCTATTCCAGCAGTGGGGCCCTGCTCTAGCCATGGGTGCTGGAGTTATGTGGTTTGGCTTATTGTTCTTTGCGGGTATCACAAGTTCGTTAGCTATGGGTACACCATGGATGGGCTTTATGCGAGATGAATTTGGCTGGGGACGTAATAAAGGAGCGTGGTCTTTTGGTTTATTAGCACTTATTCTTGGTTTGCCTACGGTATTCTTTTTTAAGCAAGGCGTATTTGATGATTATGATTACTGGGCAGGTACCGTAAGTTTAGTAGCCTTCGCATTTTTTGAGGTAATCTTATTCTCTTGGATATTTGGTATAAACAAAGGGTGGGATGAGCTCAATAGAGGAGCAGACATTAAGATACCACTATTCTTTAAGTTTGTAATGAAGTATGTAACACCTGTACTATTAGGTTTTGTATTCTTCTCAAGTTTGCCTGATATATACGACAACTTAACGCATAAAAACACTTATAACAACTCCTCATTTGCTGATGAGTATTATGCTGAAAAATTTACCTCAGAGGAGGATTTTGAGGCGGTAGCTTCAGCTGTCACAGAGACCTCAGTAACCTTTGCATTTACCAATACGCGTATGAAGTATGATAAGGTAGCAAGTAAAATGATAGAGGAAACTTTTGAAGATAGTAAGACGTATGAATTCGAAAAAGGACAACGCGTTACTGTAAAGGCAGGAGATAAGGTGAAAGCCGGAGATGTAATTGCCAAAGGCGAGTTTACCAATGCCGTATTCTATAAAAACATCGGTAGGTTAATGCTACTAAGTCTATTTGGGTTTATTTGCATATTGGTATACGTGGCCTACAACAAGCGAAATAGAGAAGGAAGAGTATCAAACTAATAACATTACGAAGGAACGAAATGAACACATCAGCATTAATATTAATGATTGTTGCCCAAGGGCTGATAATTGGCTTCGCCATTTATTTTTTTAGAAAGGTACTTAATACGCCACCTAAGGCTGAGCCAGACTCTTTCTCTGAGAATGACGACGAGCCTAGATAGATATCTTGGATCATATGATGTTATTACAAGCAGTAGCAGATAGTACGAATAGAGCCCCGGATGCTACAGGATTGTTTTGGGGTGTTTCAGAAGTGTTGATTACCTTGGTGATATTTGTTGGCGTATATTTTATCTTTAAACCCGTATTCGGCCCTAAAGAAGAGGACAAATAGGCACATTTTGACTTTTGGGGTTTGTATAACCCAATAATGTGTTTTATACGATAAGCTCTGAGTGGCCACTTAAACGCTCTAGTATGATGAGTGGTTTACGAAAGTTAGGAATTGGATGGAAGATAGATGTCGTCTAACTCCAAATGTCTCGCCACCAGCGTAGAAACTTAAATTCTTTTTTCTTGACTTCAGTTTCGGTGGGTTCCACGTCAGTAGAGCTGCCTGAGGATCCGTTATAAGGTAAACTAAGTTCTGCCATAAGACTAGCGGCTGATTTTTGTCCTATGAGTCGGAGTTGCCCAATACCTTCCTCTTTATGATTTAAATAGTAGGCAGTACACCTACGATTATTTAATCTATTAATGACTTACTAACAACTTCTTACGAAACAGAATAATTGTAAATACACCCACACTTATGGCTGCATCTGCAATATTGAATACAGGTCTAAAGAATTGGAATCTTGACCCTCCGAACTGAGGAACCCAATCAGGCCAAAAAGTATCTATAAGTGGAAAGTACAGCATATCTACTACTTTACCTCTAAATAGCGGAGCATAACCGCCATCAGCTGGGAATAAAGAGGCTACGGTGTGATAAGTGCTCTTGCTAAATACCTTACCATAAAATAGACTGTCTATGATGTTGCCAAGTGCCCCTGCAAGAATGAGAGAAACTAATAGTATCATTATTGTTTTGCTCCCTTCTTTTATTAAATTTTTAATATAGAATACAATTATGACGGAAGCGATGATACGGAAAGAGGTTAACACAATCTTTCCCCAACTACCACCTAATTCTAAGCCATAAGCCATACCTGGATTTTCGGTAAAATGCAATTCAAACCAATTGGGAATCATCATTCTACTTTCACCAAGTGTAAAGGTAGTCTTGATGTAGTACTTAAGCCATTGGTCAAGTAATATTACAACAAACACAACAGCAGAAGCTACTAGTATTTGTTGTTTTTTTTGTGTCGCTGTAGTTGCGTGCAAAATAATTTACTTGTATTGGTTTTTCTTGGCTTCCATACTTTGGGTGGTATGTGGCACAGCTTTCAGTCTATCGCGGCTAATAAGCTTACCAGTCACCTTGCATATACCGTAAGTTTTGTTTTCTATACGAACGAGTGCCGTCTCTAAATTATGGATAAACTTCTGTTGACGACTAGCAAGCTGACCTACACTTTCTTTTTGTTGTGAGGCACTTCCATCATCTATAGCTACGTATGCACTGGCGGTGTCGTCGGTACCGTTTTTATTCTGTATCTGGTTACGTAAATAATCGTATTCCTCTTTCGCAGATGCTAATTTCTTAAGAATAATTTCTTTGAATTCTGCTAAGTCGGCATCGCTGTATCTTAATGTTTCGGCCATAGTTGTTACTTTGATAGTTTAATGTTAATGGTATGTTGGTCTATATCTATTGTGTCAGAGCTATCAACGTTCTCTGTAAGTACTAAACTTTCAGCTAATACTTCTCCGCAAATATATTCATTAAATGCCTCTACCGCGTCCTTTATGTAGCTGTTTTTGACAAGTCGTATGGTGATTTTATCGGTTATTTCAAAGGATTTGTCTTTTCTTAAATTTTGTATTTTGTTGACTAACTCTCTTGCAATTCCTTCCTGTCTTAGCTCAGCAGTAAGTTCTAAATCTAATGCTACTGTATATTGACTGTCACTCATTATCTGCCAGCCAGGAATGTCAGCAGTTTTAATCTCGATATCATCTATACTGATTTGATAGGTATTCTCGTTAGCTTTTACGGTTATCGTTTTGCCACTTTCTAGCAGAGCTATTTGCTCATTGGTGAATGCAAAAATGGGTCCCGTTACCGCTTTCATGTCTTTGCCGACTTTACTTCCTAAGACCTTGAAATTAGGCTTTGCTGATTTTTTGATAACCGATGAGTTTCGATTGATGATCTCAATTTCTTTGATATTTACTTCCGACTTGATAACATCCTCAACCTTTTTCAAGTTTGCGGCAAAATCATCATTGAGTGCAGGTACTATGGCTTTTCTGAGTGGCTGTCTTACTTTTACATTCTCTAATTTTCGAATTCGTAAAATCAAGGATGTGATGCATTGAGAAATCTCTATTTGCTCTTCTAACTCGTTGTTAATCAAAGTGCTATCGTACTTCGGAAAATCTTGCAAATGAACAGATTCGCTTGTGAAGTTTAGGTCACGATAGAGTTGATCGGAATAAAATGGGCTAAAGCTGCACATTAGCTTAGCAACAGTGTCAAGACAAGTGGCTAGCGTTTGGTAAGCGGCTATTTTATCCTCACTCATTTCTCCTTTCCAAAAACGACGTCTATTCAATCGGATATACCAGTTACTAAGGTCGTCTATCACGTAGCTTTGTATCGCACGAGTAGCCTTAGTCGGCTCGTAGTCATCCATAGCTTCCTCTACAAGCTTGCTGAGTGAGTTGAGTTTACTTAGAACCCATCTATCTAGCTCTGTTCGGTTACATAGTGCTACTTGCTCCTGGCTATTGGTAAATCCATCTATATTGGCGTATAGAGCATAGAATCCATAGGTGTTATGTAATGTACCGAAGAATTTACGTTTCGTTTCTTCTAGGCCAAGCATATCAAACTTGAGGTTGTCCCATGGTGAAGCATTACTCAGCATATACCAACGGATAATATCGGCTCCGTGCTTGTCCACTGCCATAAAAGGGTCTATCGTATTGCCTTTACTCTTTGACATTTTGTTGCCAAACTTGTCTTGCACTAGTCCATTGGCTATTACCGTTTTGTAGGCGACTGAATCTTCGAGCATCACAGCAATAGCGTGTAATGTAAAGAACCAACCACGTGTTTGGTCTACGCCTTCGGCAATGAAATCTGCCGGATAGTGTGTTCTATCATCTACTTTCTCTTTGTTCTCAAAAGGATAATGCAATTGAGCATAAGGCATAGCACCGGAGTCAAACCATACATCTATCAGGTCAGTTTCTCTCTTCATTGGTTTTCCGTCACCAGATACCAATATAACGTCATCTATAAACGGACGGTGAAGATCAAAGTTAGCATCAATAGTATTACTCGGCATATAGCCAGCCGCTACTGATTTTTCCACCTCACTTTTGAGCTCAGCTACCGAACCTATACAGATTTCCTGCTCACCATCTTCCGTTCGCCAGATGGGTAGAGGAGTACCCCAATATCTGCTGCGGCTCAAGTTCCAATCAACCAGATTCTCGAGCCAATTGCCAAATCTTCCTTCTCCTGTGCTAGCAGGCTTCCAGTTGATGGTTTTGTTTAGTTCTATCAGTCTATCCTTTACCGCAGTACTTTTTATGAACCAACTTTCTAGTGGGTAATATAATATCGGCTTATCTGTACGCCAGCAGTGGGGGTAGCTATGTTCATATTTCTCTACCTTAAAAGCTTTGTTATCGGTCTTTAGCTTAATTGCTATTTTGACATCGGTACTCTGGTAGCCATCAGCCGACTCATCATCGTCTTTATAATTTTTGACGTACATCCCTGAGAATTCGCCTACGCCATCTACAAATTTACCTTGTCTATCTACCAAGGTTAGGGAACCAATGCCATTCTGTTTCGCAACCATATAATCGTCGCTACCAAAGCTTGGAGCAAGGTGTACAATACCAGTACCATCTTCTGTAGTCACAAAATTGGCCGCAATCAGTTCAAATGCTTTACCGTCTTCGGGCTGTTGGTAAGGCATAAGCTGGTCGTACTTTTGACCTACGAGTTCAGCACCTTTCATTTCCATAACGATTTCAAAAGGAATAGCTTTAGCACCTGCTTCATATTCATCGAGTGACAACTCAGCATTTTTTGCAGGGAAGTATTTAGCTAACAGCTTGCTCGCTATCACCACTGTTATCTTCTCGTGAGTGTATTGGTTGTATGTTTTTATTATCGAGTAATCTATCTTAGGGCCGATGCCCAAAGCTGTATTACTAGGTAAGGTCCACGGGGTGGTGGTCCAGGCGATACAGAAGGTGTCTCCCCAGCCCAAGTCTAACTTCACTTTTTCAGGATTACTAAGCTTAAACTGAGCAACAATGGTTGTGTCTTTTACATTTCTGTATGTACCTGGTTGGTTTAACTCGTGAGAGCTAAGTCCTGTGCCTGCTGCTGGTGAAAAAGGTTGTACAGTATGTCCTTTATACAAAAAGCCCTTCTTATACAAACGTTGCAGTAGGTTCCATACCGACTCTATGTAATCTCTTTCATAAGTAACATAAGGGTTATCTAAATCTACCCAGTATCCTATTTTTTCGGTGAGTTCGTCCCACTTATCTTTATACTTAAGTACGTCTTTTCGGCAGGCGGCATTATAGTCTGCTACACTTATTTTGGTGCCGATATCCTCTTTGGTTATTCCTAAGCTCTTTTCTACTTGTAACTCTACCGGTAAGCCGTGTGTATCCCATCCTGCTTTACGGTCTACTTTGTAACCTTGCAAGGTTTTATATCGACAAAAAACATCTTTGATACTCCGACTAATCACGTGGTGTATACCCGGCATTCCATTGGCAGATGGCGGACCTTCATAAAAAACAAATGTGTCCTTGTCCCTGCGATTTTCAATACTCTGCTCAAATACATTATTCTCTTTCCAATACTTCAGTACCTTTTTTTCGGTACTGGGAACATCTAGTTGTTTATATTGAGGATATGTAGTGCCTTTAGCCATTTGATAGAATTGTGTTTGGTGTACAAATAAAGTTGGCAAAGGTAAGAATTTAATGTCTCAAAATAACGCACTTAACCAAGCCTTCCTGATTAGCCCCAAAGCGTTACACCTAGTCTTATGGAAGGTGTTGCAGATTAGGCACAAAAGACGTGTTTTCGATGAACGATCTACTGATATTGAATATGATTGGCTAAATTGCCCACCCCTTCATATGAGAAAATCAATAGTTGTAAAGGCAAATGGCGGCTTAGGCAATAAGATGAGAGTGCTCACTTCTTGTGTAGCACTTGCTAAAAAAATGAAGCAGGAAGTTACAGTGCTTTGGGTCAATAATTATGAGCTAAATTGTTCTTATTTTGACCTGTTTGAGCCGATTCCTGAACTGCGTATAATAGAGCTTAAGTATATACCGTGGTGGAATAAGTTAGGACATCGCCTGAGGCTCAAAGATTTGGAAACCAGATACCAAGACTTTGATTTACAAATGACTGATGCCGATATTGTACCGCTAAGAGACTTTCCCGAGAAACTATTGCACCGCTTAGTGAACGCAGATAAGATATACGTTGACACCTGCGAGCAATTTTATCGTGATGCTATTACATGGGATTGCTTTGAGCCTTGTTCCAAAATTGTTGAAGAAGTAAGTAGAAGAATCACTGAGATGAGAACTGATACCTATTATGGAGTTCACATCAGACGCGGTGATAATGAACAATCAAAAAATATCAGTTCTACGGCAGGTTTCCTTTCTGCACTAAGTGAAATCATTCGAGAAGAACCCGAATGTAAGTTCTACCTAAGTACTGATGATAAAGGTGAGGCGAAAATCCTAAAGAAAATGATAGGTGATAGGCTTTTTCACTTTGCCGCTGGGCAAAAACGAGATACTCCTCAAGATATACAATCTGCTCTTGTAGATTTACTTATGCTTTCCAAATCACAAAAAATCATTGGAAGTTATTGGAGTAGCTTTAGTGAAGTTGCTGCGTTAGTGGGTGATATACCGCTTAGTGTGGTCAAGTCTGGAGAGGATAGTTCCTCTTAGAAAAATGTGATTCAGTGTTCAGTTGCAGAAGTTAAGTGATTGTCAACATGAAATTATGCTGAAATAGCTATAACAATATTAAACTATTTCAAAACATCCAAAATCCTAGCTTTCTGCTCGTTTGTAAGCGATAACTGCTGCTTCTCACGCTGTTGGAGTATTTTTTCTATCGCCTCGTCTATGAGCTCACTATCCTTTGCGTAGTGTTGACATGTAGCACATATTTTGACGTGCATTTTCAACTTAATACGCTCTATGTGCCATTTGCCATAAGTTAGACGGAGTGATGTCTAACTCCTTACATATTTGTGTGCCTTTTTTGTGGTGGATATATTTACCTATGACTAAACCACGCCATTTTTTTGGTAAATTTTCAATACAACTTCCTAGCACTTTCAGAAATAAGGGGTTATCTAATAAGTGCTCCTCGGTCTTGGACCAAAGTGGTTCTTGAACATTAGTCCACATACCATTTGCATCGTAGTTGTCATGCTCTACTTTGTTACGTTGTAAGGTGGTTTGGTTTACACTTTTCTGAGTATTACTTGCTCTATAAGAGTCTATGATTTTATTGTTTAAGATGGTATATAGCCCCGTTTTGGGATTGCTACCTTCTTTGAATTTGTCAAAGGACTTAAACGCAGAAACCATCGTATCCTGAACTAGATCTTCTGCCGTCTCTTTACAGCTGGTTTTGTAATAAGCCCAAGAGTATATCGTCTCCGTATGTAATAAGCCATTTACTTACTACAGTATTGGCATCAAGGCTATTATTTGTAATATCTGATTTGCTCACGACATAAAATATAGCTTGACTAAAATATTACTGTGCTTTTTTTTCTTTAGCACTATCATACGATAATAGTAAACTCGGAAGCAAGATTAAGTTGCTAAGCAGTGCAATAAGTAAGGTTAATGCGGTGAATAAGCCTAATGCTATCGTGCCACCAAAATCTGAAAATACAAATATGATAAACCCGAAGAACAAGATTACAGCGGTATATATCATACTGGTGCTTATCTCTTTCTGTACCTTGGCTACAGCCTCGCTTATACTTGCAGAATGAGCAAGCTCCATTTTATACTTGGTAAGAAAATGAATAGAAAAGTCAACCGCAATACCGAAAGCAACACTAAATACTAAGACAGTACTCGGTTTGAAATTCACTCCAAAGAATCCCATAATACCTGCGGTAAAGAGCAGTGGAATAAGATTTGGGATAATGCTGATCACAATCATTCGTAACGACTTGAATATGCTTGCCATCAAGAGTGAGATTATAAGAAATGCAATAAGTAAACTCATCAATAAGTTACTGATGAGGTAGTCATTACCTTTTAAGAAAATAATGCTCGTCCCTGTAATAGATAGGTCAGTATGCTTCGTACTATCCAGTGGCGTGTAGCTTATTTCTTTTATTGCATAGTATGTGGTGTCAAATGTATTGGTTGCTGAGTCTATGAGGTCTATGGCAATAATAGAGTCCGTAAAGTTGTAATCTGTTTTTCTTCTGAAATTGAAGATGGTATCTGCGATTAAGCTTACTTCTTGCTTCAATTCTTTTATACGAACACTTCCTACATCTGCCATTTGTACGCTAATTCGTGCTTTTTGGCGAGGACTATCCACCAAGCTACTGATCATATCATCGTTTCCTTTTGGCGTAGCGTCTAATATGTTGCCTAAGTCGAGAACACTTGGTGGTCGATATCTTCGTGGGTCGCCATCGTAATAGGCCTGGTTTAAGAATTTCATGGTTTGCGAAATACTTACTGGTTTGCTAAACTCAGGGTATTCCATTAATCGTCGTTCCAGTAGGTCAATGTTTAGTAGCGTCCTAACATCTGAAATACCTTGAGGTTGCTTGGTATCTACTACTATTTCAAAGGGCATTACACCGTTTACATTTTCCTCAAAAAACTTAAGGTCAACATACAGTTTGTCCGACTTGGATATATCATCCACCATATAACCCACATTTTTGAGGAGAGCCATACCTATGAATGATGCAGCAACAATGACTATTGTGCCTACATATATCCACTTTCGTTGAGTTTGCACTAAGTTGGCAATTGAGTCTATGAGGTTATTCAGAAACTTGTAGTCCAGGTGCTTGGTATGTCGAGCCTTGGGAGCAGGTAAGTAACTGAAAAGTACAGGTATTAGTATGATAGAAATAAGGAATACTGCCATAATAGCTAAGAAAGCAGTGAGACCAAACTCCTGTAATACAGAACTCCCGGTAAGAACAAATACGCCAAAACCTACAGCCGTTGTAAGATTTGTAAATAGTACTGCACGCCCTACTTTAGATATCACACGTTGAAGCGACTTAATCTGATTTTCGTGTATTCTATACTCTTCGTGATATTTATTGAGCAAATAGATGCAATTGGCAATGCCGATAACCACAATGAGCGGTGGGAGCAAGCCAATGAACATGGATATTTTGAAGCCTAACGTCACCAAAATTCCCATACACCAAATTACGCCAACCACTACGGTAAGTAACGAAAACGCTAAGGTTGGGAAACTTCTAAAAAAGAATAAAAGGATTAACGAAGTAAGAATCATAGATACAATGGTGAACCTTACGAGTTCTTGCTGTATCATTTGTGACATCTTGGTACGTATGAACGGTAAACCCGAGAAATGCACATCTACATCATAGGCCTTACACACTTCCGTTATTTTTTCGTCTAAACCCGTTACAAATGGCACACGTGCCTTGGTGTCCAGTATTCCCTTGTCTAACGTAATAGCCATTAATGTAAAGTCACTGCTGTCTTTGAATAGGAGCCCTTCGTAGAATCTAAGGTCTCCAATTGAATTAAAGACCGAATCTAATTCTGCTTGGGTCTGCGGCTTAGTGTCAATTACATTTTGAGGAAAAAGTTCTGCTTTCTCATTTTCAAAACCGTTAGAAGTATCGATGGTTACTCGTTTGTCGAGTCTTTTGAGATTGGCTAAAGATAGTACTTGCTTGATGTTTGCAGTAGTATCTAGCTCTAAGGTGAGGTCATACCACGCATTGAAAAAGTCAAGCTGTTTTAATTTTTCGGTTTTTATGCCGACTACCATTACACTTCCGTCGTCGCCAAATGTTTTTTTGAACTCTTGGTAAGCCACCATATCCTTGTCATCGTCAGGAACGAATTTTGGATTATCATACGCCAATTGTACGTGCAGCGTTTGGTACAGCATAAATGCCGTGGTAACCACCAAAAATAGTATTAGGGCGAGTCTATTGCGAAGTATGTTATTTGCTATCTTTTCCCACATGCTAAAATGGCTGCAAAAGTAGCAAATCTATGCCCATTAGCAACCCATACGTAATTGTCTGTTTGGCAGTAGATCTATTCAATAGGAAGCTCGAGATGCTCCACTTTATAACCGTTCAAAAAATCACGGATGTGCATCCTACGCTTTCCTTGTATTTTGATTTCTTGCAAGTGCACAAAACCATCCATCACAGCTACCTTTAAGAATTTTTTACCGTCACTCATATAGGTGCCGGGTGTATGCGTGTGACTTGCGATTTCTACCGTGAGGGAGTACACAAGGAGTTTTTTTTCATCGAATGTGGAGTGAGCCACTGGGTAAGGGCTTAGTCCACGTACCAAATTTTGAATAGTAATTGCCTTCTTATTCCAATCTATGGCAGTATTGTCGGTATAGAGTTTTGGTGCTGATTTGAGGTCGTCACTCGCTACTTGAGGAGTTTCGGTGACCTCACCCGCGTGTAGCTTTTGTAGTGTTTCTATTACTGCGTCAGCCCCTAGATGCATCAACTTATCGTGCAAAGAGCCAGCAGTATCATCAGGTGAAATATCGCAAGCTTGTTGTATAATTAGGTCTCCCGTATCTATCTCATGTTTTAGTTTGAAGGTGCTTACTCCGGTTTGTGTTTCACCATTAATGATAGCCCAGTTGATAGGAGCAGCTCCTCGGTATTGTGGGAGTAAAGATGCGTGCAAATTATACGTGCCGAGCGGTGGCATATCCCAAACGACTACAGGTAACATTCTAAATGCAATGACCACTTGTAGGTCGGCTTTGTATGAAGCTAGTTCAGCTAAAAATGCTTCGTTTTTTAGGTTCTTGGGTTGCAGACAAGGGATGTTTTGCTCACGAGCATACTGGGTTACAGGGGTGGCAAGTAGCTTCATACCTCTGCCGGCTGGCCTATCGGGTGCGGATATTACCGCCACTACTTGGTATCCCTCGTTCACTATCGTTTCTAAGTGATAGCAAGCAAACTCAGGATTGCCCATAAAAATGATTCGTAAATCGCCTTTACTCACTAGTGTATGCGGTTAAATAACCTACTCCATCGTATGCGGCTAAAGATCCCTTTCTCTCTTCCTCCATACATACCGTCTGGCTCTATGCTCATCCATATAAATAATGCCTTACCTACTATATGGTCCTCGGGTACAAATCCCCAATAACGTGAGTCTGCACTTTGGTGGCGATTGTCACCCATCATAAAGTAATAATTCATTTTAACGGTGTATTCTGTTGCTACTACTCCATTGAGGTATGCTTTGCCGTCTTTTATCTGATAACTATCATTACCCTCATATTGCTTGATGAGGTCTTGGTAGATGTAGATATTATTCCCCGTCAATGGCAACACATCTCCTTCTTTTGGCACGTATATGGAGCCGTAATTGTCTTTGCTCCAAGGCATTAGCATCGGTTTATGAGGGAATATTTCTCTATACGGACCTTGTGCGTCAAGTTTTGGAGATATATCTACAATGCCAGGAAACTTAGATAAATCCTCTTTGTTTTTCTTACTCATATAGAGCTGATACTGGCCTTGTCCTGTGGCACCTACTTCTGAGATGTCTATTTTTTCAAAATCTCGTGCACCGTATGCGGTACTGGTTTGCATCGTGTAGCCCATTTGTCCATGTACTGCTACATCGGCTTTCTTTCCGTTTACGTACACCATGCCGTCCACTACTTTCAGGCTGTCACCTGAAATAGCAACACAACGCTTTATGTAATTGGTTTTCTTGTCTATGGGATTGTGGTCATCATCCTTGGGATAATTGAAAACGACAATATCATTATTTTCGATGCTTTCTAATCCTGGCAGTCGATAGTATGGAAGTTTTAGTGCTTCTGAATATGCTTTGCCACCTACTACTGGCAAGTCTTGGTGCACAAAGGGGAATGATATAGGTGTCATAGGTACTCTCGCTCCAAAGTTGACCTTACTTACAAATAGGAAATCACCTCTTAATAGCGATTTTTCCATAGACTGTGTAGGAATTTGATATGCTTCTATGAAAAAAGTACGTATGAGCGTGGCAGCAATTACAGCAAACATGGCTGCATCTATCCATTCACCTCCTTTAGTTTTTTTACGGAATTTGTACCGGAACATGTAGTATACCCAAATAGCCACTTGCCAAAATACTAAGTAAATAAGTGCAGGGATAATACCTACATCCGTATTAACGAGCAAGAGTATAAAAGTGAGGATATTAATTATACTGAATACAATATAAAAGATAGCAGCTCTTCTGCTAAGTAAGTTCCAGTCTTCTTTTAAGTTAAATTTCATATGTTCTTTTCTTTATCAAAAATTTAATAAGTCTTTCATTCCGAATACGCCTTTTCTGTGAGCTACCCATTCAGCTGCGACCAAAGCTCCTTGGGCAAAACCAAGTCTGCTTTTGGCATTGTGACTTATAGTTAACTCGTCTATCTCGCTCTTGTAAGTTACGGCATGATAACCAGGTACTCCTTCGCGGCGTTTACTTTCTATATGCAAATCAAACGGAGTAATATCGGCAGATTTTCCCTCGAGCAGACCAACGTATTTCTTTTTTCTATCAAGATGATTCAAAATACCTTCGGCTAGCGTAACGGCGGTGCCACTTGGGTGATCTAGTTTTTGTAAATGATGTGTCTCCGTCATTTTTACATCGTAAGCAGAAAAACCATTCATAATATGACTTAGCTTCTCATTAATGTGAAAAAGAATGTTTACGCCTATGCTAAAATTAGTAGCTGTGAAAAGGGTTTTATTCTCAGTTCTGGCCCTGTCGGCAAGGGCCCCATAGTGGTCATACCAAGCGGTGGTGCCTACTACTACGGGTACATCTGCATCAAAACATTTAGCAATGTTAAGGTGGGCGACATCGGGTTGTGTGAACTCAATGGCCACATCTGCATTGTTCAAATTAGCTGGAGTAAAATTGCCAGAATCGATGGCAGCTACTACCTCGTGGCCTCTGTCTTTGGCTACTTGTTCTATGGTTTTACCCATCTTGCCATATCCTATAAGTGCTATCTTAAGCATAAGCGGACAAAATTAAAGCATAAGTTGGTTTAACTTTGCGTTTTCATTTCCAAGTTTGAACAAAACACAACGAAAAATAATAGGTGTATTGCTTATGCTCGGCTTATTTGCCTTAGCGGGGGGGTACTATGTCCTTTTTAGAGGGAATACAGCAGCGGCAGATAGCGAGTATTTTTACATACGCAGTGACGATACGTACGAACGCGTACGGGAAAATTTGGTGGCCAAACATATTATCGAAAATGTGCAAACGTTTGATATGGTCGCTAAGCAAATGAATCTGCCTAACACTTATAAAGCAGGACGATACAATATTCCAAAAGGAATGAGTAATGTGAATCTAGTAAGACTCATACGCAGCGGGAAGTGGGAAAAAGTAGTGGTAAAAGTGCCCGTGGAGATGACGCGTAGTCAAATCGTAGCAATGCTCTCGGAGCAGTTGCAGCCTACCAAAAAAGAGATAGAAGAAGCCTTGAATGGTGAGTGGGTGAAGCAAAGTGGTTTTACAGAGGAAGATAAATGGAGTGTATTCTTACCAGACCATTATCATTTTAACTGGGCTACACCAGCAGATAAGGTTATTGCTCGATTTGTAGATGAGTATTACAAATTTTGGACGACGGAACGAGAAAATAAAGCAAAGCAGCAAGGACTCACGACGAAGCAGGCTGTGGTTTTAGCAAGTATAGTAGATGGTGAGGCTATTCACGTAGATGAGATGCCCATCATAGCAGGATTATATCTCAATAGACTCAAAAAAGGGCAATTGCTGCAGAGTGACCCTACGGTACTTTATGTTGTAGGTAGAGAGGGAAGACATCGTGTACTGAATAGAGACTTAAAAACAGATCACCCTTATAATACGTATAAGAATATCGGATTGCCTCCGGGGCCGCTCTTTGCACCAGACAAGCGTGCGGTAGATGCAGTCATCAACCCTGCCAAGCATAATTACATTTTCATGTGTGCTCGTCCTGATGGATCATATCGCCATAATTTCACGGCAAGCATCACACAGCACAATCGCAATGCAGCAGCATATCGCAGAAGTTTGGATAGGCGAGGGGTGAGAAGGTAAATCTACCTCCTCATTCATAAAATAAAAATGCCCCGAGTCTCCTTGGGGCATTTTAGTATGATTTAATTTTTAGGTTAGTATCTACGTCTGCGTTTGGCTCCGTGACTTCCACCACTTGGTCGGCCTCCACCGCCTCTGTGTTCTCTGCCTTCGCCACTGCGGCTACTTCTCTCGCGGCCACCTCGGTCGCCACGGTCTCTGTCCCTGCGGTCGCCTCTGTCGCGTCCACCTCCACTAGGCTTTGGTGAGCTTTCTTCTATACTCACGGGTCTGCCTTCGTGCTCCATATTTTTAGCAGCACGCTGTAGGTCTTCGGTATATCCTTTTTCCATCTCAAAGAAAGAGAACATCTTCATAATCTCAATCTGGCCTATTTCGGGTGATTTACCTTCCATATGTGAGTTGATCATACCCATCAGTATTTTAGGGTTAAAACCATCCTTCTTTCCTTGGTTGATAAAGTAACGGGTCATATTAGCAGCAGTTTTGTGCTCCTTACGCTCACGTCTGTCGCCTATATCTCCGCGACCTCTTCTATTTCCTCTATCGTCGTCTCTACGCGAGTCTCTGTCTCTATTGCGTTCGCGCTCTCGCCTGTCCGACGTTTTGTTTAAGTCTGGTGCGTCGCGGTAATACTCCAAGAATCGGTTAAACTCCGTAGAAACAATTTTGGTGATAACCTCCTCTTTACTCATATCCTCAAATTTTTCAAAAATCTGTGGCAAGAAGCTATCAATATGGCTGTTGGCTATCTCGGTTTCCTTGATGGTATCTATCATGTTAAAGAGCTGCTTCTCGCATATCTCTTGACCATTGGGGATGTCCACTTTCTCAAATTTTCTACCGATTTTTTTCTCTAAGTATCTGAGTCTTTTTTCCTCATTACCAGTGAGTAGTGTGAGCGATAAACCTTCGTTTCCTGCTCTACCGGTTCTGCCACTTCGGTGCACGTATACAGCATCTTCATCAGGAAGTTTATAATTGATAACGTGCGTCAACTCATTCACATCCAGTCCACGAGCTGCTACGTCTGTGGCTACTAGTAATTGTAATTGACGATTTCTGAAACGATTCATCACATAGTCACGCTGAGCTTGAGATAAGTCTCCGTGCAATGCATCTGTGTTGTATCCGTCTTCGGCAAGTCGTTCAGCTACTTCTTTGGTTTCAGCTCTGGTTCTACAGAAAATAATACCATAAATATCTGGAGCTACGTCTACGGCACGCTTTAGTGCTGGGTAACGATCACGTGAGTTTATTTTATAGTAAACGTGAGTAACGTTTGTATTTGCTTCTTGCTTACTGCCCGCAGTTATCTCAGCAGGATTATTCATGTACTTTTTACTAAGCTTCACCATATCTGGTGGCATAGTTGCCGAGAAAAGCAACGTTTGTTTATCAGCAGGAGTATTAGCTAAGATAGCATCTAGATCTTCGGCAAATCCCATACTAAGCATCTCATCAGCCTCGTCTAGTACTAAGAATTCAACACTGTCTAACTTTAGTCGGTTACGCTTTATGAGGTCGAGTGTACGTCCAGGTGTTCCTACTACTACGTCACATCCACGCTCTATGTCTTTGATTTGGCGAGATATATCTGCACCACCATATACGGCTACTACTTTGAAACCCGGAATGTTTTTACTGTAGCTCTTGATGTCTGCAGCTATTTGCAAACCAAGTTCTCTCGTAGGACTTAGTACGATGCATTTTATACCTTTTTTGCTTGTGTCTATCTGATTTAGGACGGGTAAACTAAAGGCTGCAGTTTTACCGGTACCTGTTTGGGCAAAGGCGATAAGATCTTGTTTAGATTCTAAAATTTTTGGAAGAGCAAGCTCTTGAATTTTGGTTGGATTGACATAACCCAACTCCTCTATGGCACTTAAAATCTCTGATTTTAAGCCCATTTCTTTAAATGTACTCATTGTGTTCTATATGTTAGTATAGCAATAGAGCACATTTCTAAAATCCTTATTCGACTAAGGTCTGATTATCTCGACAGTGGTGCTCCGCTGCTAAAATTTGGTGCAAAGGTACGGAATTTACTTTATTTTAAGTTGATTATCAGTAAAATAAAGTAAATCGGGTAATCTTCACGAGGATCAATATTGATTTAAGTCAGCACCTGTGTAAAGGTGGTGACTTAAAGTCTAAGTTTAAGCTAAGGTCTAAGTTCAGGGAGTTGAAACCGAGATTAGACCGATAGTTGATGATAGAAACGTTAGTTTTATTTATGAATGATAGATGCTAACAAGACAGTTATTGAAATGGATGTTGAGTAGCTAATAACGTTAGTCTTAGTGAAGTAGCTGGACATTAATTTGTGGATTCCTTAAATGCATTATTTGTACTTTAGAGTTCAGTTTCTAAGCAGAATCCATATATTAGCTTCTATGAAAGCACTTCTTTCTCTTTTATTCATTTTACCACTTATTAGTATGGCACAGCAACGTAATACGCCTGTCTTTTATGGTCAGGTAGGTTATAATATGGTGTTTAATGCTGAAATACCCGCTATAAAACATATGCCCCATAAGGTCTATCAGTGGGAGGCTCTAGATGGGTCAGAGTTTACGGCCGATAAGAAAAACAAGCCACTTTATTACAGATTTCCACTTAGTCTGACATTAGGAGCCACTCTCACTTCCAGCAAGCAAAATATAGTAAGTATAGGTTTGAGCTATAATCATTACGTAAGAAGGGATACACTTGGGTCTAAGCTCAGATATACAGACCAGGTAGATTCTAGAGCAGGATTTACTAATACGTCCTATTTTGAGTTATCGGACGGTTACCATGTCTATAGGTCTGTAGGTTTTGAATTGGACTATCTGTTTGTGGATGCGATAGGAAGTTATGAGCATAGACTTGGATTTGGGATGGGTATTCAGGGTATATTGGGTAGTCGTTATTTTTTAAATCACTTGAACACTCAAAATGGGGAGAATACTGACTTTGCAGGTGAAAACCTTACGCTTAGTGATAAGATTTGGATTTTTAATCCCGCTTTTTTGTATCAAAGCAAAGTGTATAGTGCATCTAAACTAGATTATTGGATCGTAGGAACTGCACGCCTTAGTGTCCAAAAAAAGTATGAAGTAGAACCTTTAGGGAATCTTGTTTGTATAGGGATACGAGTAGAGCTGAAATAACCTATCCCATTAGCCGCTCACAACATATAGCGGTGGCCATGGCAGCATTTAGGCTTTCGGTATATCCGCTACCGGGTATGGTAATGGGCGAGTGTTTTAGAGTCTTTAGTAGGTCCGGTTTTATGCCATTGGCTTCGTTACCTATGAGTAGTACGCCGTTATCTAATGAAGGTAGGCTGCGAATGTTCTCCCCGTTGAGTAAGGTGGCGTACACATTTTTACCAGCTAATAGTTCGGTTAACTCGCCTTCTATTACTTGCACACGTAGAAAAGAACCCATTGTGCTTTGTATGACCTTACTGTTGTAAAACTCCACCGTATCGCTACTGCAGTATATTGTATTTATACCATACCAGTCGGCAATACGTATGATGGTGCCCAGGTTTCCAGGGTCGTTTATCCCATCTAAGGCAATTTGCCACGGAGACTCGGGAGTATCTTGGGTATGGAATTTTGCGATAGCTAAAATCTCTTGAGGGTTTTTGAGGTGTGAGATGGCTTCGAATTCCGTGGAGCTTACAAGCTCAAATTCGGCAGTGATTTTGTCACCATAATTTTCTAAAAACGTGGGAGTGCATAGTATTGTCTCCACTGGCCACGAGCTGGCGGCTAATTCGTTTACAGATTTTAGTCCTTCAACCACAAATAGGCTATACTTTTGTCTAAATTTTTTAGAACGTAGCTGTTGGTATTGTTTTAGTTTAGCTTTACTTGGCACAGGTTCACTATATTTTGATCGCAAAACTAAAATATTGTCTCATACTTTTGGGTTTGTCAAGCTTTATGGCTTGTAACATCACACGCGTGGTGCCTCGTGGTGAGCAATTATTGGTAGACAATAAGATAGAGCGTGGCGATGCCAAAGGTATAGACCTAAGTGATGAAAAGGATAATCTCAAGCAAAAGCCTAATCGAGAACTTTTAGGATTTGTAAAATTTCATCTTTGGGCATATCAGTATGGAAATAAGGGGTTAGGCGTTGGGAAAAAGAAGAGAGGTTTCCGCAGATGGATGGAAAAAGTAGGCGAGGCTCCCGTACTGATAGATAGTATTAAAATGGATCGCTCGGCAAAGCGACTTTCGGAGTATTATTTCAGCAAGGGCTTTTTGGAAAACGAAGTTGGCTATACCGTGATACCAAAACTACTGTTCAAAAAGCATGCTCGTGTTACCTACAAAGTAAATCTCAATCAGGTTCATACCATTAATAGTTTCAAGTATAATAGTAACTCATTGCTCATAGATAAACAGATAAGAGAAGCCAGTGATAAGCAGCGACTAAGGGTAGGGGAACGGATAGATTTTGAAAATATAGAAGCAGAACGAAATAGGTTGACCGAGTTGTTACGCAATAACGGTTTTTATTATTTCAATAATTCATTGATCGATTTTCAGGTGGATACCAATCAGCAACGATTCAAAGCCGATGTAGTTGTAACTATTCGCAATCGTAAAAATTTAGAACCGCATTATCGTCAGACAATTAACCAAGTAGTGGTGCGTATAGGTGATGCCGATGGTAAAGACACGTTGACCTATGAGCGATTACAGTTTTTGGAAGGAAGTTACTACATCAAGCCCGCTGCTTTGAGTAAGAACATAAATTTCAGACCGGGAGAAATATATAATGCGAGTAACGTTCAAAAAACTTATAGTAACTTGCTTTCTACAGGTTTATTCAATTTTGTAACCATCCGCTTCAAACCTGCTCAGGACGATAGCCTAAATGGGCTACTTGCTGAGATCGAATTACAAACAGCACCTAAGCATGATTTCACTTGGGAACCACAGGCTATAATTACTGCCCAGGGTGATGGAATAGCTACGGGGAGTAACAATAACATTTTTGGAGAGGAGCAAAGTGCAGGGGTAGCAAGCTTACTCACATTAAGCAATAGAAATGTTTTTGGCGGTGGCGAAACGTTTAGCATTAGTTCCTTTACGGCCCTTGAAACACAATTGAAACGTAATGATGAAGATGATGCCATTAATAGTTTTAGGCAGAGTATAAATACAGAATTAACGATTCCTTCTTTATTTTTCTTCAATAAGCAAGCATTCAGCGAATCGCTGATTAAGAAGAGCACACGTTTTACGGCTTCATTTCTGCACGATAGAAATATAAATTTTACACGTAATGTAATCCCGTTTAACTTTACTTATGCCTTTAATAAAGGCAGATTTTCATATGGTATTACGCCATTTAGAGTAAGTATAAACCAAGCTTCGGTAGAGGCTGATTTTTTACAAACGCTAGATCCAAATATACAACTCTATACTACTCAACTTCTCACGGATAATATAATTGCAGGGCCTACAGCATCTATTTATTGGAACAACAAGGATATAGACCCTTATAAGTATGTGCAAATACGTGGCAATGTGATGGAACTTTCGGGTAATTTAGCTTCCATGTATTTTAATACGTTCACAGATATACGCGGTATCAACAAGGAGATTTTTCAAGTAAAATACTCCCAATACGCTCGTTCTGATGTAGATGTATCCTATAACCATATTATAGATGAGAATAATGCTTTGGCCTATAGAGGTTTTATAGGAGCAGGAGTTCCCTACGGTAATTCGGCCATTTTACCCTTTGAACGACGCTTTTTTGTGGGAGGGGGGAGTAGCTTGAGAGCGTGGAGACCGCGTACTATTGGCCCTGGTAGTTATAGTGATAGTGCCAACGCTATTAGGATAGAAAAAACAGGTGAACTTATGTTACAAGGGAGTGCCGAATACCGATTTGACATAGTAGACAAACTCATAGACGGGGCGGTATTTGTAGATGCGGGAAACATCTGGAATTTTCAAGAGAATGCCAATTTTAAGAATGCAGAATTTGATTTTAATCGGTTTTACAAAGAATTTGCAGTCAATACTGGATTTGGCCTGCGCTTTGACTTGACATACGTTGTTTTTAGGACTGATTGGGGTGTGGCTCTTCACGATCCATCTCAATCAGCAGGACAGCGATGGGTAATCAATGATTTTTTGGAGAAGAGGTGGGTATTTGATAATACTGCGATTAATTTTGCCATCGGTTTCCCGTTTTAAGCCAAACAGCACTCAAGTAGATACAAAATGAACAGATTGAAGAACATAACCAAGATACTAGTCTTGCTATTATTTATAGGTATAATGGGTACTGCTTGTAAGGATAAAGCTGGTGGAGGAGGGTTGAACTTCTTCTCCCTAAAAGATGATATCACCTTTGGTGCTCAAGTAGCAGCCGAAATAGAGACGGATACAGATACCTATCCGATACTAGATAGTGCTCAGCACCAAGAAGCTTATGCCTATCTATACGCTATAAGAGATAGTATTCTCAACTCAGGTGCAGTTATGCATAAAGACGATTTTCAGTGGCAATTACGTCTTATCGGAGATGACGAAACGCTCAATGCCTTTTGTACACCGGGAGGATATATATATGTATACACTGGTCTCATCAAATATTTAGATTCGGAAGATCAATTTGCAGGAGTAATGGGCCACGAGATAGCTCACGCAGACGAGCGACACTCCACCGCAGCACTTACACGTCAGTATGGACTAGATGTGTTATTAAGCATACTGCTGGGCGATAATCAAGGTACACTAGTGCAAATTGCCAAGGGACTATCAAGCTTAAGTTATAGTCGTGACAATGAAACTGAATCGGATATGCGAAGTGTGGAATACCTGTACCCTACAGCCTACGATGCTAGGGGAGCAGCCCGCTTTTTTGAGAAACTAGAAGAAGAAGGTGAAGGTGGAACTCCACAATTTTTGAGCACACATCCTAATCCGGATAATCGAGTAGAAGCCATATTAACCCATTGGGAGAGCTTAGGTGGGAAAGAAGGCGAAACGTTTGAGTCTCGTTATACGCAATTCAAAAACAGCTTGCCTCAATAAGTTGTTTCCTTTATTCATCAATATACATACAATAGTGTTTTATAAGATATGGAATTAACCAAGAGTGGTTATGAGTTAGGCGGGGTAAACCTGCTAACTGTAGCCAAAGAATTTGGTACACCGGTATACGTGTACGATGCAGATCAGATAGTGGCTAACTATCACGAGTTGAAAAATGCGTTCAAAGGGGTAGACGTGAAACTTAAATATGCGTGTAAAGCTCTTACTAACATAAGTGTACTCAAATTATTGAAAAATGAGGGTTCTGGACTTGATACGGTGAGTATAGAAGAGGCTAAGCTGGGGCTACACGCAGGTTTTGCACCTTCTGAAATACTTTTTACTCCAAACAGTGTATCATTTGAAGAGATAAAAGAAGCAGTAGAATTAGGTCTCGTTATTAATATAGATGAACTCAGTATCTTAGAGCGATTTGGCAATGAGTACGGTAATACTGTTTCGTGCTGCATACGTCTCAATCCTCATATCATGGCAGGAGGTAATAGCCATATCTCCGTAGGTCATATTGATAGTAAGTTTGGTATAAGCATATATCAGGTGCCACACATCAAGCGAATAGTTGATGCTCTCAATATTCACGTGAATGGACTGCATATGCATACCGGTAGTGATATATTGGATGCAGAGGTGTTTTTGCGTGGAGCAAATTTATTGTACGAGGCAGCTAAGTCCTTTGATGACCTAGAATTTATGGACTTTGGCAGTGGGTTTAAGGTAAAGTATAAAGAAGGCGATGTCACTACTGATGTAAATGACATAGGTGCTAAGATAGTAAAGAGTTTTAAAGCTTTTTGTAAGGATTATGGCAGAGACCTAGAACTTTGGTTTGAGCCGGGTAAATACTTGGTAAGTAATGCAGGTCAGTTTTTGGTAAGTGTTAATGTAGTAAAACAAACTACCTCCACGGTTTTTGCTGGTGTAAATTCAGGACAAAATCATTTGCTACGTCCTATGATGTACAATGCGTATCATCATATTACTAACTTGAGCAACCCTAAAGGAACAGAGCGTATTTACTCAGTGGTAGGTTATATCTGCGAGAGCGATACCTTAGGCTACGACCGAAGACTGCATGAGGTGCGTGTGGGCGATGTACTCTCTATTAGCAATGCGGGAGCATATGGGTTTAGTATGAGTAGTAATTACAACTCACGTATGCGACCTGCGGAGGTGATGATATACAAAGGTAAGGCACATCTCATACGCAAGCGTGAAAACTTGGCATATCTGCTCGAAAATCAAGTGGAGCTAGATATTTCATAAGTGTGCAAAATAGCAGGACGTAGGTTCATATACCTTGTAAGGAGTGATTCATGATACGTTTTAGATGTTGCCCATAGGTCGCAACTTAAAATTAAATTGAATAACTGCTTCACAAAAGTATTTCTTAAGATAACTCGATACGAGTATTGGCCGTGGTATATGCTATATATACCCATACTGCCTGTTTATTTTTTTGGCGTGCTTCTTACTAGAAGATGGCTATATTTTACCGCTGCCAATCCGGGTATTTATATGGGCGGATTCTTTGGAGAGCAAAAGGATGAAATACTAGATTTGATTCCATCGGACTATAAGGTTAAGACCATTTCGGTAGTACGGAAGTATGAAGAAGATGAGCTCAAAGAGTTGCTCAGAGAAAATAGCTTAGTGTTTCCGTTGGTTGTGAAACCTAATGTAGGGGAGCGAGGAGAGGGAGTGCAAATAGTGTATAGCATAGATGAGATAATGACTTATGGACAAGCCGAGCAGCATTTTTTAATACAGGAGTATACTGACTATGAGCTGGAGCTAGGCGTGTTGTTTTACAAAATGCCAAATGAAATATCTGGACAAGTTTCGAGCATTACGCAGAAGGAGTTTCTACACGTGATAGGTGACGGTAAGCATAATGTATTGCAGTTATTACAAATGAGCCAACGAGGGCTCATATATGAAGATTTAGTGAAAAAGGAATTTTCAGTAAGATTGAACGAAGTACCTCACAAGAATGAAGTGGTCACTATACATCGAATAGGAAACCACTCTAAGGGAACTCGTTTCATAGATGCGAACAAGCACATTAATGAGAGGCTTAATGCGACCTTTTCTCAACTAAGTAAGCATATTCCCAGCGTGTACTGTGGTAGGTATGATTTAAAAGTGCCCAATTATTCTGATTTGGAACAAGGTATGAACATCAAAATATTCGAAATGAATGGGGTAAGCTCAGAGCCAGGTCATATCTACGACCAAGGAAATGTTTTCAGTGCTTACATATTCCTAACTTATCATTGGCTAGCCATAATCCAAATATCACGTATAAATTTACAGAGAGGAATGAAAATCACTCCTCTTTCTGTCTTTTATAAGACTATCACTAACCACTTTTGGGGTTGATGATAGTGAATATTACTTATCGTATTTGCTCCAGTCTATTTTGCCCATAAACTTTTCTTCTAGGCAAGTCCACGTGCTCTCGTCTCTCCATCGGCCCCTACCATAGGCGAAGCGTGCTTTTTTCCACGAGCCATAAATGTTATAACAATCATTTAGGTAGTAGATAGCGACTTTAAGGTAGTTTCTTCTGGTTTTACCGCCTGATAGACCCAATTTGTTGTAATATGCCCAGTATGTAGGGTCTATTACTTGTAGGTCACCGTGGTCCGTTCCTCCATTGGTGTTTCTAATGTACCTCCATCCGCTTTCGTTGTAGCCTATTTCTTTTACAAGTTCATAGGGCACGCCAACTACTTGGCAGATAGAATCGGCAACTTCAAATACAGATTTAGGTTTTGTTAGTTCCCGAAGCTTGATGAGCGTGTTAATATGCTCTACTTTGGTCAATTCATTCTTTTTCTCGTTTTGTTTGTTCACAAAACTAGTAGCCACTATTGCAACAAGCAATAACGCAACCACAATAATGTGCTTACTCAAATTTGTCATAAGAATTTTTTTTTGGATTTTTATTATGAGAAAACCTTGTCAGTGATTTTTTTTTTATATTTTTGACGGTCTCTCATTTTTATTAAGATACTGCAAAAGTAATGGTAAAAAATCTTATTTTACAATATGCGGTTACCCACACATTCTTACAATTCATAAATATTCGTATTAATATGCTGATTATCATATGTTTACGGAGGCATTTATGCACATAAAAAAACCTTCTGTGACCATTGTTTGACACAATAACAGTCCCAAAAGGTCTTAATTTTAATATTTTATGAAACTAAAAAATTATGCTTCTTCAGTCATTCCTCTCGCACTTAAATAGCGTTCCGCATCCAAAGCTGCCATGCAACCTGTACCTGCTGCCGTCACTGCTTGTCTGTATGTGAAGTCTTGTGCATCGCCACTTACAAATACGCCTGGGATATCTGTTTTTGTACTATCTGGGTGAGTTATGATATATCCTGCATCATTCATTTTCAGGTAATCTTTGAAAATGTCGGTGTTGGGTTTATGCCCTATAGCTACAAAGAACCCGTGTATCGGAATTTCTTTTTTCTCACCGGTTACATTATTTACTACGCGAACACCTTCCACTGAGGTATCACCTAATATTTCATCTGTTTCGGTATTGTATAGTATTTCTACGTTTTCCAAACTGTTCACTCTATGCTGCATAGCTTTAGATGCACGCATTTCGTCTCTGCGTACGAGCATATATACTTTCTTGCATATTTTAGATAAGTAGCTTGCTTCTTCGGCGGCAGTGTCTCCTGCACCTACTATTGCTACGTCGTGTCCTCTGTAAAAGAATCCATCACATACGGCACAAGCACTTACTCCGCTACCATTGAGGCGCTGCTCACTTGGTATGCCTAACCACTTAGCACTTGCTCCAGTACTTATGATTACCGTTTCTGCTTCTATTTCTGTTTGCCCATCTACCGTTACAAAATGATTGCCACCGTCCTTGTCAAATTTTACAGAAGTAATCATCCCAAATCTTACATCAGCTCCTAGGCGTACCGCTTGCTTTTTGAAATTTTCCATCATTTCAGGACCCATTATACCATCAGGATATCCTGGATAGTTTTCTACATCGGTGGTAATGGTAAGTTGACCTCCTGGTTGGAGTCCCTCGTATACCACTGGTTTCATATCTGCTCTAGCTGCATATATGGCAGCGGTGTATCCTGCTGGTCCTGATCCTATAATCAGACATTCTACTTTTTCCATTGTTTTTGTTTTGATTTATCTAACGGCAAAGTAAAAGTAAACTTACACGCCATAACATAGGAATTAAAAATTTGGGTATAAGTTTGACTTATTAGGAATTATCCTTTTAAACCACTCCTTCAACAAGTTTTCCTCTTAATCTATGCTTATGGTTTTATTTTCTCGGTAAAAACATACAAGAGCATATGCGTTTTCTTCTTGGTGTTGATGTTCCCCAAACGAATATCATGCATTTTAATGCAATCCTCAATAGCTAAAATTGTATTATGTGCAGTAAGTTTCTCTGTAATTGTTCTACTTAAATCAAAACGAGTAAATGTAAGTCTACTAAGTAATACTCCTAATAGAAAATCTATATTAGAAAATTCAATCATGATTTTTCCCATTAGGGTGAATTGATCTTTCGTTAGGTTAGAGCATTTTGAATGATTTAGTGGCATTGAATTAGTGTTTCTACCCACATCCTGGCTTACCTTTTCCTTTATCACCTTTCTTAGGTTTCATATACTTCTCCATCCCTTGATTATTCGGGTTGCCGTGTTTTTTGATGAACTTGTCGGCTTTGCCTTTGTAGCGTTTTTTATCGGGCTTTGGCTTGCCGAGCAGTTTATCGACCAAGTGAGATTGCTTGGTGCCGTGAAGTTTGTCTTTTATCCACTGGCGATTTTCTGGCTTGTACCAAAAGAAAAATTTGTGCTGATCTTTTTTCTCGTGTTTAGACTTAGGTACGTAGTATTCCTCTAGCTTATACGGATGGTAACCCGAGTAGTATATCACCGTGGCTACCGTCATAGGAGTAGGAGTGAAGTCTTGCACCTGCTCTAGCTGAAAGCCCATATCCTTGGTCTCCGCTGCTAAGTTTGCCATATCTTCTTCCTTGCACGCAGGGTGACTGGAGATAAAGTACGGTATGAGTTTCTGATTCAGATTGAGCTTTTTGTCAATCTTGTCATACATCTTTTTGAAACTATGAAAATGCTCAAACTTAGGCTTACGCATTATCTTAAGTGTATCGTCAGACGTGTGCTCTGGAGCTACTTTTAGCCTGCCACTCACATGACGCGTCTGCAGCTGCTCCATATACTCTAGCATTTCACCTTCATCGCCTTTTTTGTTGTACGACTTGGTGAGTAGGTCGTAGCGTATACCTGAGCCGACAAATGCTTTTTTGATTTTAGGGTTGGCGTCTATTTTACGATAAAGCTCGGTCATAGGCTTATGACTAGTGTCCAGATTGTCGCATACCACTGGGTGTATACAGCTCGGTGTGTTGCATCTATCGCATATGGACTGCACCTTACCTTTCATTTTGTACATATTGGCACTGGGGCCAGCTATGTCGCTCAGGTAGCCTTTGAAGTCGGGCATATTCGTCACCGCCTCTACTTCTTTGAGTATGGACTCCTCCGATCTACTTGCTATAAACTTACCTTGGTGGGCAGAGATAGTACAGAAACTACATCCACCAAAACACCCACGGTGTGTATTGATACTGAACTTAATCATATCAAAAGCGGGAATTGGTCCTTTTTTATTATACTTGGGATGTGGTAGTCTCGTGTAGGGCAAATCGAAAGCAAAATCGATTTCCTTTTCCGTCATAGTCTCAAATGGCGGATTGATAATCAGATTTTTGTTATAGGTATTTTGAATAATGCGTTTGGCTTGTACGCTATTACTCTCTTGTTCCACTACCTTAAAATTGGCTGCAAAAGCTTTTTTGTCTACTAAGCAAACTTCGTGAGCATTAAGCTCTACATCGGTCCACTTTTTGTTCTTGGGTACTCCTTCATCTACAGGTCGTTGGTAGGCTGTTTGCTTTACCATCGTGAGTTGGTGAAACGGAACACCTTTTTTCAGTAGTTGTAGTATCTCACGCAGTGGTTTTTCGCCCATACCGTATACTAGTAAGTCGGCACCACATTCTTCTAGTATGTTGGGTAACAACTCGTCACGCCAATAGTCATAGTGCGTCACTCTCCGTAATGAGGCTTCTATTCCACCAGCCAAGACAGGAACATCAGGATACAAGTCCTTTAGTATTCTGGTGTAGACCGTCATAGCATAGTCGGGTCTCAGGCTAGAATTACCTCCTGGAGAATATGCGTCGGTACTTCGTCTACGCTTGTTGGCAGTGTAGTGATTTACCATAGAGTCCATATTGCCCGATGTAACTGCAAAGAATAATCTAGGAGCACCTAGTTTTTTGAAATCTCGGAGGTCATCTTGCCAGTTGGGTTGTGGGATTATCGCTACGCGAAAGCCTTCACTCTCTATGATACGCCCGATAACAGCAGCACCAAAAGCGGGGTGGTCTATATACGCATCACCTGTGATGAGTATGACATCGAGGTCTGACCAGCCGCGTGCTTCTACTTCTTTTTTGGTGATAGGAAGCCATTTGGATATAGGACGTTGAGATTGCAAGATTGCGAAGGTAAGTGAAATATGGGGAAGGTGAGGTCAGCTTTAAGCTATGGAAATTAGTGAACCAGTCCGTGAGTTTAAGTTACTCCAACCCAATCATATCAATCACTAACTCAAAGCTTTCTGCTTTTTTGTTACCAATAAGAAATGCAACCTCTGCTATCTGTGAATGATTAAAATTTGGAATGCGTAATTTCCTGCCTCTAAATGATGGATAAAAGTCACGCAGTGGAAGACGAACAGTTTGCCACTCGCCTGAGGTTTCAAAATAGGTGATATACGAATGGTATTGGCTTGTTTTGTCTTTTACTCTGAACTGATAGCGTTTGCCGTCTCCTTTTATGCGTACGACCACCGTTGTTGAATCTGATACATTAATCGGTGTGAACTGATATCGTAGTGATGAGAAACCGCCATTGTTGGCTAGTGAAACCGATCCCGAATACACTCCGTTTCCATTGTCATCCATTTTAAGCTTGCCTTGCGATAGACCACCCATTACACTATCATCTACTACTCGCCATCCTACAGTAGAAGTATCTTTATTAAAGTCATAAATGGTGGATGCCGACATGGCTTGAACTAGGATAAGAAGGAAAGTGATGAACATCTATTGAAATAACACGCAAAAAGTGAATTTGCTTTAGAGCTTGTTTACTCTAAATCTTAATTGAATAAGACTCAGAGCAACGCGTAGAGTCTCTAATGTCATAAGAAGACTGTGTCGTCATTCCAAAGCTAGACTTTGGAATCTAACCTAAACAGAGAGAAATGGTTAATTAACCCTTACAAACCTACTCTGCACCGCAGCATCTAGCAAGACATTGCTCTCCTTGCATTTGTATTGCAAAGTATTGGTTAATTCGCCAAAAAGTGGAAAACCACCACCCAAAAGTGTCGGGATGGTCGTGATGATCATTTCGTCTATGAGGTCTTCTTGCAGAAAACCTTGAATGGTTTTGCCTCCGTCTATGTATAGCTGGTGAAATCCTTGCTCGTGGATGCCCGCGAGTACCTCGGTGAGTGGTCCTCGGGCGAGGTAGGCATTGCCTCGGTAATTTGCCGGTATCTTATCTAAGGTATTGCTTAGTACAAATACAGGGATGGTATATGGCCAGTCGATATCAAAAGAACAAACTGTCTCGAACGTAGTACGACCCATTATGATAGCGTCCATTCGGGCGATAAATTTGGAATAGCCCATATCATCACGGGCTGGATTTGGGATACTGTGAAGGTAGTCGATGTTCCCATTTTTATCGGCTATGAATCCATCTAAGCTGGTGGCTATGAAGATGTGGTTGGTCCCTTTTTTTTTCATTACGCTTTTCAAAGGTATGAAATTGTAGTTTCGCAATTAGATGAGTGAAGTTGAAGAGATAAAGGTTAGAAGACTTAATAGAACACGGATGACATGGACGGAGCTTATAAACGCTTATTTTACATTTATTTATCACTACAAACAATAAATCATACATCCTAAGTCTTGCATTCTAAGTCTTTCGTCCTAAGTCTTACATCTTAAATCAACTCAAGCTCATCTCAAACTTTTTAGGCGTAACACCAAATTTCTTCTTAAAAGCATCTATAAAATGACTCACGTTAGTGTAGCCCAATTGGTCGGCGATTTCGGCGATTTGAAATTCTCGTTTCAGTATTAATTCGCGTGCTTTGCTCATCTTGTAATCTTTGAGAAACGCGTGAATAGTTTTGCCGTATATCTCTTTGAAACCCGACTTGAGGTTGTACTCATTGAGTGCTACTTCTTTGGCAAGTTCTTTTATGGTAGGAGCGTTTTGCAGGTCTTTTATTAAATATTCTTTGGCATCACGCACCTTGTTTACATTATCTTTTTGGTTTAGAAATGGGCATTTATATGCAGTCTGTCTGCGGCTCGCATTAAAATAGTCATCTAATATGGCGTACTTTTTAGCTTCTTTTAGCAGGTGGTTGTTTTCGTTTTCTAGTATCTCGTGTAGGCACCGTCGTACAGTGGTGCTTGCCTCCTCAAAGTGATGGTACTGCTCTTTCTCAAAAATAGCCGCTTGCGAAAAATTGAGTTCATCGGTGCCTTGTGCTATAATGTGATGTAGTGTGTCTATACTCAGATTAATAATGCACAGGGATACTTTTTCTGTGGCTACAAAACTGAGATTGAAGCTGCGTTTTTGGTCATAAAACAAGTATACAGAATGCGGAGGTAGCGGCACACTTCGTTGGCCCATAGGCATTGCTACCCCTTTGTCTGCCGTGATAAATAAGCATATAGTACCATTGGTGTATTGATAATCAATAGGCTCAGTACTAGTTTTTAGTATTTTTAAATCGATGTTCTGTTCGCTCATTTTTGGGCTATTTCTGTACAAACAAAAATAAGCTAATTTTGATTTAAATACATAAGTGTCTGATTTTGAGCATTTATAATTATGACATTGGTCGTAGGGTATTTTCTTTTTCGGGCATTTTTATTTCTAAATTGGTTATTTACTACTAAATATTGGCTCTTCATTTGTACCCATATAAAAGGAATAAAAAATGAAGAAAATTTTTACAAGCGTTTTTATCTTAGTAGCTGCATTTGCAAATGCACAGACTGCTGATTCTGTGATATCTGCAGGGGGAGCGTTGGACGTATATTACGATTTTGAAACACAAACCCAAACTTCCGTAGCTAGAACTACTTGGGATATCGGGTTTACTACCGATGGAAGAGGAGCAAGCATAATCATAAACGAGAGTGCAGAAGTTGAGCTTTTTTTGTACAGCAACAATATAAGTCAATGGGATAATGTAGATACCAACGGAATGATGTGGGATAATATCTACAACTCAGAGTCTACTTGGAATGCAGGAGCATTTGCCAACCAAGGTACCGTACATCCCGATTACGGATGGGGTATTTACAATATGAATACTCACGATATCGTAGGAAACAGAATATTCTTGTTGAGCTACGATGGTGGCGTGTCTTTCAAAAAAGTAATTGTTGAGAATCTTAGCCCATCGGGAACATTCACCTTAAAAACAGCGAACTTGGATGGATCAGATTCGAAAGAGTATACATTTACCAAAAGCAGTATGGCTGATAAAAACTTTGGCTTGCTAGACTTAGGTTCTGGAGAGTTTATCACTGCTAATCCTGCTCGTAAAGATTGGGATTTACTATTTACCCGATACATCACTACGGTACAGCAAGGGCCAGTAGTTATGAATATGGCCGTAGGTGGAGTGAAAATAAATGTGAATAGCCGCGTAGCTAAGATTACGGGTGATATCTCTAGTGATGATACTACCAACCTTACGTGGACGACCAACATTACCGAAATAGGCTACGACTGGAAAACATTTAACCGAACCAACTACACTTATGATATGGAAGATGTTGCCTACTTCGTAGTTACTGAAAATGGTGCGATGTACAAAATATGGTTTACCGACTACACGGTAGGTTCTGGTAACTTCTTCTTCAATACCAAGCAAATAAAAGAGGGAGTAAATTCTACTCCACGATATGCTAAGTTAAACACAAGCGTATATCCTAACCCAGCTAACAACGTGCTCAATATTCAAAACAAAGAGAATGAAGCACTTACACTAAACCTACTAAATGCACAAGGAGCCGTAGTAGCTACTCAGCAAGTAGGAGCAATGACTAGCACACAAGTGAATACAGCTGATTTTGCAACTGGGGTTTACTTCTTGCAAATGAATACTGCTTCTACAAGCAGCACGCAACGCATCATCATTGAATAAGAACTCATATATTACTATACTCATCATGTTTGTCTCCACCTTTGTGTGGGGTCAAACATGGAATGAGCCACAAGATACCGGGAAAACCCTAAGCATAGATTCCATTGCTAAGCTCGATATTGTTAAGGGAAAAAGAATAGGGCCACCTATGGAGGACGTAATCTATGATATACCAGAAGCCATAGTAACCGACATTCACTCTAAAAAATCCTTTGACAACACGGTTCTCAATATCTCTAAAATATCTGCCAACGAAATAGAACAACTTGGTGCGGTAGACCTCAGAGACGCACTTACTTTTCAGAATAACATACGCATAAATCGCGATCCCGCTATTGGTTCTGCTGGCCTTAGTATGATGGGCATAGGCGGAGATAATGTAAAATTACTGATAGACGGCGTGCCTGTAATCGGGAGGTTGTTTAACGGGGTAGACCTAGAGCAATTTAACCTTGAAAACGCGAAGCAAATAGAAGTGATACAAGGCCCGATGAGTGTGATATACGGAAGCAATGCACTCGCAGGTACTATCAATATTATCACTGATAATCACAGTAAGAAATCGCGAGCCAACCTGAATGCCAACTATGAAACCGATGGGCAATACAACCTCACCGGAACACTCTCTAAATCTTATGAAAATCATTATGCTACCCTAAGCGGTGGTAGAACTATGTTTACCGGATGGAGTTCAGATAATGCAGACAGAACATTCGACTGGATTCCTAAAGAACAATACACTGCACGACTACAGTACAGCTATCAACACGATGATACTCGCATCAACCTACGTACAGAGCGTATACAGAGTAAATTGATGGATAGAGGAATACCTTTTGTCCCATACCGTGAGCAGGCCATAGACCAATATTATACCAATCGTAGGTTTGACAATAGCCTGAGTTATGAGAATAAAATAGGGGAAAGCACTATCCAACTCATAGCGGGAAACAATACCTTCACTCGTATCAAGAATAAATACTTCAAAGACCTAGTGACCTTAGAGGAAACACTGGTGCAAGGAGAGGCAGAGCAAGACACTCAAACCTTTAATGCTTCTGTATTGCGAGCTATATACGGTTTTGATACCCAAAAAACTACCGGTGTAGAAATGTTACTGGGTTTGGATGGCAACTACGAGGTAGGTACAGGAAATAGAATAAAAGAGTCACGACAATCACAACTAGACGCAGCTCTATTTATGAGTGCAGAGAAACAACTTACGAGTTATGCCCTTATACGTGGTGGGTTGCGATATGCATATAATTCAACTTTTGAATCTCCGTTACTCTACTCCGTACAGACCAAGTTTAACCTACCCAAATCACAAATCATAAAACTGGGGTATGGAAAAGGTTTCAGAGCCCCATCGCTCAAAGAGTTGTACTTAGATTTCAATGACAGTAGGCACGCGGTTTTTGGCAATGCCGACTTGCAATCAGAAACATCTCACTCATTTACAGGATCTTATACTAAGTATGCTAGGATAGGTGAGGTACAATCTAACACGAGTGTAGAAGGATTCTACAACAAAATAAATAACAAAATAGAGCTTATCGTAACAGGACCCATTCAAGCTCAGTATGGCAATATTGGTATATTTGAAAGTGTAGGAGGAGGCATTTCGCAGAAGGTTATCTATCAAGACTTGAAACTACAGGCCTCGGTCAACTACACGGGTATTTATAATGGCATAGGTGACGAAACCGCAAAGGTATATTCGTTCTCACCACAAGCAGTAATCAATCCTAGTTACCAGTTCAAAAAACAACAGCTAACCATAAACCTATTTTATAATCACTTTGGAGCTGTGTCACGCGTATTTAGTGACACCGATAGTGCCAACGTGAATATTCAAGAGCAGGCTGCTTATACGATGGTAGACCTCAGTGTGAACAAAGTATTCAAAGGCAAACGACTAAAAATAACAGGAGGTATACGAAACCTGTTGGGAGTGATAAATGTAGATGCGAATACTACCGAAGTAGGAGCACATACGCCAAGTACTAATTTTATATCCGTTAGCCCCGGAAGAACTTATTTTTTAAATATCAGATATGCGTTATTCAAATAAACTTACTTACCTCTTAGTGTTGTCACTAGCCGCGTGTTTCCCTAAGGAAGATGCTATTACGCCTACACCTCGGGTAAATAAAAGCGTAGAATTAGACGCAGGAGAATACAAAAATACAGTAGCCTTTTACTCGCTAGATGAGAGTAAGGTGATAGCAGAAGCAAGTCCGATGGACTGGGATTTTTATGTAGATGAAAATGTTATTCGCCTCAACTATTTCCGGAGTATGCGAGTAGCCCGTTTTGATGACACGTGGGACAAATTAGAGGATACCGCAGGACTAACCTTTAGATACCTCACCTATGATCATGAGGAAACGCTCACGCAGTGGGAGCTGATGGAAAATCAGATATACGTGGTGGATTACGGAATGGATAATTCATTTGCCCCGATTGGGCTTACCTCTGTGCGTTTTGAACGGACGGCAGACGGTGTTAAAATTTGGCACAATGCCATAGGTTCAGATTTTGAGGTTTTCGAAGATGTAAATCAATCGTCTTTTTACTATAATCTAAGAGAAAAAAACGTGCTCGACTTGCCTACAGAGCGTGAGTATGATATCGCCTTTGGTAAATATACGGACTTAGTTACCGTAGATAATATCACCCAAGATTACTTAATATATGGAGTCATACAGGGCAAAACACTGTGCTATGAAGAAGAAATACCCTTTGAAGATGTGCAGGAAGATAGATTTGATCTTATACTTCCTACCACAGATAAAGATGTTATTGGTTGGGATTGGAAAAACTTTAACCTCGCCAGCGGCGGATATGAAATAGTAACCAACAAGACATATGTTATCGCCAGCAATGCCGGCTTTATATACAAGCTGCGTTTCGTTAATTTTTACAATAGCTCGGGCAAATCAGGACATCCTACTTTTGAGTGGGAGTTGATGTAGCAAACTCAAATAAAAGGTTAAAATTTATTTTCACTCCACCCTACCTATACTTTTCTCAAAAGAACAAACATTAAACCTAAATTTTGGGTGTCAATGTTATATTCTAACTTCAGAATATTTCTTTGAACCTCACAACACTAACAATCCAAACTCTCGGGCTACCTCCATCGCTTCACTATTCCACAGATGCTTTATGTTATCATACGCGGCTTCAAAAGATTCTTTAAACTGCTTAAAGGTAATAACACTCGCAGTGGTGTAATGCATTTGCGTAATCCATTCATTGAGCCACAAGCCAAGCTCCGTGTTCAGTTCTATGGTTTCTGAAGCATTTTTAGTATGAAAGGTGAATGTGAGATAATCTTTTTCCTGCGTTATAAGCGGAAGTGCGTTTATCCATACAAGTTTGTCTGTGGCTCGTGGGAGTGCGGTGCTGTCTTTGCTTAAGCAATGCGATATGTAGTCTGGTTCTATCTGCGTTGTAGGCATTTCAAACCCGGTTTTTTCCGCGTCAAACCATTCGTATAGCGGAGTATCAAAGCCAATACCGTTCATATAGTTGTAGAGGGATTTTTTGAGGCCGTAGCTAAACTTAGAGTGATCTATACCCGTACTATCGGTAAACTGCACATCATTATTGGCGAAGGTTATTTCTTCCAGGTGTGGCTTGATGCCATATGCCTCTGGGTCAAGTCCTACGGGGCTATGAGCCGTAAGGGCAAATTGATGCCAAAAACCCGATTGAATCACTTCTGCTTCAAACAGTTGGCGAACCATCTCCAGACTATCTATGGTTTCTTGCTCGGTTTGCGTTGGGTATCCATACATCAGGTACGCATGTACCATAATGCCACATTGAGTAAAATGGTTGGTTACCTTCGCTACTTGCTCCACGGTTACGCCTTTGTCTATGAGTTTTAGTAGGCGGTCACTCGCTACTTCTAGTCCACCGCTTACAGCTATGCAGCCACTTTTTTTGAGCAATACACATAGGTCGTAAGTGAAACTCTTTTCAAATCGGATGTTCGTCCACCACGTGACGTCTAGCTCACGACGAATTATTTCTAAGGCTAATTCTCGCATTAATGCAGGAGGTGCCGCCTCATCTACAAAATGAAATCCGCGTTCATTGGTTTGAGCAATGATTGCTTCCATGCGGTCTACTAATATGCTTGCGGCTATGGGTTCATAGCTGCCTATATAATCGAGCGATACATCACAAAAGGTACACTTTCCCCAGTAGCATCCGTGGGCCATGGTGAGTTTGTTCCATCTGCCGTCGGTCCATAAGCTATGCATAGGATTGGCTACTTCTATTACACTGATGTAGTGGTCCAAGAGTAAATCGGAATAATCAGGTGTGCCAAGGTCAGCTTGTTTGTAATCTTTACGGAGCGAAAAATTATTGTAAACCACAGTACCTGCTTCACATACGAAGGTGCGTTTGAACAGGAAGTCGGTCGTTGATTTGCCGGATAACACAAACTGATGAAGTAATTCGATAGGCAATTCACCATCGTCTAGCGTGATGAAGTCTACAAAATCGAAAACACGAGGGTCGCTCACGCTACGTAGTTCTGTATTAGCAAATCCACCGCCTAAGGCTATTTTTATGTTGGGATGGTATTCTTTGATATACTGAGCACAGCGGAAAGCACTAAAAAGATTGCCAGGAAAAGGAGCCGATAGACAAACCAATTTTGGTTTTACCACGGCTAATTTTTCTGCTAATATATGCAGGGTTATGGCATCTATATACGAGTATTCGTAGGATAATTCTTCGTATAGTTCATCAAAGGAGTTGGCACTTTTGCCCAATTGCTCGGCATATCTACTCACACCAAAGTCTGGGTCTACACACTCTTTTGTAAAATCTGTGAGGTCTTCTATATACAAGGTGGCGAGATGTTTGGCCTTGTCAGCGATCCCCATAGAGCCAAAAGACCAATCGAGGTAGTCTAATTGTGTAAACCTGCTTGCTTGAGGTAAGTATTGGTCGGTGCATATCTGGCGACCAAGACTTGGATTTTTACCTTGTAAAAAAGTAATGACTCCTTCTATGGTTTGGAGGTATTCACCTTTGAGAGCATATATGCGTTGAGCATTTTCAGAACGGATGGTCTCGTTTTGATCCGCGTAGGAAAATGCATCGGTTAGTCCTTGTTTGGAAAATAGGTGCAGAATCACCTCTATGCCCAAGTCCATCTGATAAGTACTGATCCCCTTGGTATTCAAAAAACCTTTGAGATACGCAGTAGCGGGGTAGGGCGTATTGAGTTGGGTAAAGGGTGGCGTTATGAGCAGTATATCCTTCAGAATTGCGAAGATAAACAGTTTGACATAGCGAAGTTAGTAAGGCATTTCGCTGCAGTTAGAATTATGACAACTGATTGCTAATGCCTACCAGATGCCTTTGGGCAACCTCAAATTCGTGTCGATTGCTTGGGGAATTACAGCCTTCGCATAATGGAATGATGAACCAGTGATTGCTACGTTTGCCATCGGGAGGCATTACGTGACCACCTACGGCCGCTTTGTTTTCGCAGTCTTTGTTAGCACATCCTGTTGCTACTCCTCCATAGTTTTTAATCCAATAGTCTAGCCAACTCTTGTACCCTTTGGGCAATGGTCGTGGTCCGCTAGGTCCCCATTTCAGATTTTTAACCTTCATCAGAGTTCAAAGGTACAAATACCGCTCATTTTCAATACGTTATGTTTGTTTTTTTTGAGAATACTTTATGGTGTAATTATCGTACGGAAAGTGAGGTTAATTCGCGGAGTATGCACTTTTTTGGTGGGTGGCAAACGGTGCAGCCAGTGCGTTTGTGTGCTTCCTTTCATTACCAAAAGGCTGCCACTTTCTAAGTATATGTTCACCACCTCCTTGGTCTCTTTATGTTTAAAGGCAAATTTTCGCTCTGCACCAAAGCTCAAAGAAGCTATTGCTCCGTCTTTTTTTAGGTCTTTTTCACCATCGCTGTGCCACGCCATTCCTTCAGAGCCATCGTGGTACAGATTAAGCAAGCAGGAATTGTAGGTCTCGCCCGAATGTTGTTCTGCTAGCTTCTTTATTTCTACTAGTTCCGGTGTCCAGAGTAGGGCTTTTTTGGTTACCTTGGAGTAGGTATACTCAAAAGGTTCTTCTGCATACCACGCCACTTTGCGTTTGGTGATGATTCGTTTCCCAAAGATGATAGCCTCATCATTCTTCCAGTCGATAGTGTGGAGTAGTGTATCGTAGAAGCGATTTGCATCTTCCGCAGAGAATATAGCCCCGTGGTAATTCACTTCTCCATCTTTTGGTAGGTAGTTTTTACTGTGGTCGGATGGCAGAGGGAAGAGGGACATTAGTCAGCGAGATTATCCTCTAATCTTTCAAAAGAACCTATACATATCAAGTTAGAATCCTTGTCAATTGTAAAGTGGAAGTAGTCCTGACTAAATGTGTCTATTGGAAATGTTAAGGAAGTGATTGAATCAAAGTTAAGGGTAAGTTCCTTATCATCCAATGACCACATTCCTTTTGATTTCTTATAAATTTCTTCAAGTGAAGTGAAGCTATCGTTTGGAAGAAACTCTAAATATTGGCCAAAAACATTCGTTGAGGTTGAGTCTTTGTCTCCACAGCCCATATGTTCTTTCCATTTGCCGATTAAATTTTTCTGATTCAAGTTATTTGAACAAGAAAAAAAGAATATACATAGAGTTATAAGAGTAACTACTTTATTTGAACTTGAACCTGAACTTGTCATTTGAGTTTGTATTTATTGACCTCTCATCTAGTTTCTATTCACTTACCCTTTAATCTTAGACTTAAACGAGGAATCCCCCTTAAACTTAGCTTCCTTAACCGCCTCCATACTCTCATTAGGAATAGCAACACTCAACACATATTGCATAAGTTTCCATTCGCCATTTTTAAGTTCTAGTGCTCCCGAGCCTCGGCACGTGCCCATGTGTGTATCTAGTATCTCGTCAAACCAAGCGGTATTACCTGTTGCGTTTACGCGAACATCACGTTGTGCCGTGGTGAAGTTCCAAGTCTTCTTTTTATCAAAGTACGGTTTACAAAAAGAAGCAAATTCATAGCGTTTCCAGTTTTCGGTAGCGTCTGTACCTATGTAGTTGCAGGTGCTGTCCATTAGGCCAATGTATCCTTCTAGGTTGGCATTTGCCGCATCGCGGTGCCATTGCTCTATGAGCGTAGCTACTTCTTCACTTAGTTCTGCACGGTTAGCAGGCGTTGGCGAAGAGCAATAACAGAAAAAGACGGAAAGGCATACGATGTATTTCATCGTACAAGTATCGTAAAATTATCGCATTAAAACCAGCATAAGCAGCCCAATAACTATGAGCTGAAAAGCAAACAATATAGCCCCAAATACCAATCCTTTTTTACCTGAACCTACGAGAGTTTTAAAACTTACCTTGAGCCCAATTGCAGCCATAGCCATGGCTAGCAGAAAGCTGCTACCTTGCTTACTCATAGTTAATACAGAATTCGGAAGCGGGAAAATAGAAACAACTACAGATATGAAAATGAACACGACTAAGTAGTAAGGAAGTTTAAATTTTTCTTTGGTAGATGTCTTTTTATTCTTGTCGGTAAACTGGGTCAATATGAGCAGGGCAGGAGTAAGAAGAGCTACTCTTCCCAACTTTACGGTAACGGCCATTTCACCTACGGCATCACTCATCGCAAATCCTGCACCTGCTACGTTGCCTACCGAATGGAGACTTGCACCTAGTAATACACTGTTTTGAAGATCGGATAGCCACTCAGAGGTAAGTACGGGTAAGAATAACATCCCAATAAGACCGTATAGGTTTACCACCGCCATGGCAATGCCCATATCACTTTTGTCTTCGCTCACACTGGGAGCCAATGCGGCAATGGCCGTAGAGCCACATATCGCAGTGCCAAATCCTACGAGCAATCCTGCACTACTTGGGCAATCCATTTTTTTGCCGAGCCATACGGTCATAAGTAAGACCGCCGCCATAGTAACCACCACTATGAGTATGGTTTCCCATCCCAGACGAAGAAAACTTCCGTAGTCTATGCTAAAAGCCATCAGCATAATGGCTACTTCCAAAAATCTGCCGCTGGAAAATTTTATGCCAGGATTGAAAGAGTCAGGTAAGGTGATGATATTCCCGACGATGATCCCCAATACAAGTGAGATAAGAATGGCATTAAATCCTAGCCACTCTTTTATAAATAACGCACCGACAACGAGTATGAGCGTTAATAATATGCCGCGTATGAGTTTTATTGTCAAGGCCAATGTGCTATTTACTGTTTCAGTTGTCCGGTATAGGCCAATATGCCGCCTTGTAGGTTGTACACGTTTACAAAACCTTTTTCTACCATCAGATTCGCCGCTCGGCCACTTCGGGCTCCACTTCGACAGTACATTACATATGTTTTACTGGTGTCAAGCTCACTTATCTTTTGCTCAAAGTCAGAATCTTTAATGTCTATGAACAAGTCGGCCTCCGGAATATAGCCGCTCGCTATTTCGGCTGGAGTTCGCACATCTATTAGGACGACATTTTCTTGTTGTACTTTACTTGCTAAATCCTTTTGTGATAACGTTTTAACTTGGTCAGATTGACCATTGCAACCTGCAAATGCTAATACGAAAGTGAATAATACTCCAAATGCTTTCATCTTTTATGAATGTTATATTTTGAGCAATAGTACAGCGGTAATTACATACTGCATGTAACCCAAGTATCATTTAGGATTGTTAAAAATAAGCAGCTGGTGAAGGCTAAGGGTTTTTGAAAAGTTCCTTCAATGTCGCAACGGTATAGTCGAGCTCTTCACGCTTGGTATATTTACTAAACGAAAATCGCACAGCCGATCGGTCTGTAGGATGACCAATGCCTTCTAATACGTGACTAGAACCCACTGCACCACTATTACAAGCAGATCCTCCACTGGCACATATTCCATTCATGTCGAGCTGAAAAAGTAGTGTGCTTGCATTATCGTGCGGAGGGAGACTAACATTCAGTACGGTGTATAAACCGCCCTCGTTACTTATATCTCCATTGAAAGAGACACCGGCTATGTTTTTTTCTAACTGCTCTTTGAGGTAAGCCTTGGTGCGTTGTACGGTGTCTATTTTTACTTCGATATTTCGTGATGCTACTTCTAGTGCTTTAGCGAGACCTGCTATACCGGTTACGTTTTCAGTTCCTGCTCGTAGCGAACCTTCTTGGCTTCCTCCTGTCATGAGTGGGCGTATGCGTAGTGATTTGTTTTTGTATAAGAATCCAACTCCTTTTGGTCCGTGAAACTTGTGAGCCGAACATGCAATGAAGTCTACGTCCAACGTTTTTAAGTCTATAGGGTAATGACCGATAGTTTGCACAGTATCTGTATGAAAATAGCAATCATGGGCTCGAGCTATTTTGCTAATTGCCGCTACATCATTTAGTGTACCTATTTCGTTGTTAGCGTGCATTAGACTTATCAAACTTTTCGGGTTTTCCTCTGCCAGTCTCTCTAGGTCTTTCACATCTGCTCTACCGTACTCATCTATTTTGACGTAGCTTACTTGAGCTAAACCTTTTGCTTCCAGTTCTTTGGCAGTATCGAGTACAGCTTTGTGTTCTATGTTGCTCGTAATAATATGATTTACGCCGAGGTCATTTACGGCACAACGCAGAGCCATATTATCGGCTTCGGTTCCGCTTCCTGTGAATATAATCTCGCTACCTACACAATTTAGAGTTTTGGCAATTTGCTTACGAGCCATCTCTACTACAGCTTTTGCTTTTCTGCCTTGACCGTGTATAGCACTTGCATTGCCATAGCAATCGTGCATTACCTCAGTCATTTTCTCTATGACGTGTACGTCCATGGGAGTAGTAGCCGCGTTATCTAAGTATACCTGCATTGCTTAGTACAAAGTAAGATAATTTAGGGTGGAGTAAGCCATCCTTTCATCAAAGTATTATAACCAAAGTATGCAGAAATTCTATAGGCAAAATTTATAACCAATGAGTTTATAGCATAGTTGTGCCATGGTGTAAGCTGTTGTATCATCGTGGGTAGGTGGGTTGAGCTCCATAATATCAAATCCTTTTACATCACATTTTTCAAATACTTTGCGTAATAGTTTGAGCGTAGGATGCCACTGCAGGCCTCCTGGTTCTGGTGTGCCTACGCTTGGGCATATACTCGGGTCAAAACCATCCGTATCTATGGTGATGTAAAGGTTCTTAGGCAGCTTGGTTACCAACTCATCCATCCACTCGTCATTTTCCCATATTTGGTGAGCGTAGTAGCAATGGATATTATCAGATGATTGGATAAGTTGAGATTCTTCTATGCACTGTGCTCGTATTCCTACCTGAAAGATAGGCGGTGCCAACTCAAGTATACGGGCCATTACACTCGCGTGTGACCATTTATTCCCCTCGTACTCTTGGCGTAAGTCACTATGTGCATCCAGTTGTAGTATGCCTATGTCTTCCCATTTTTCTTGAAATGCCTTGAATACACCGTAGCTAATGGTGTGCTCGGCACCAAGGCTTACTAGAAACTTATCGTCATTTAAATATTTCTTAGTCTCCTTGTAAATGAGTTGCATAGCATCTTCATTTATTACACCTTCAAAATCTACTGGTCTTACCGTGGTGATACCGCAATTTTTATACGATTCGGAGTCCAATTCTATGTCGTAATACTCTACGAACTGGGAGTTGTATAATATAGCTTTTG